>Ga0183095_10566_pt1 | contig 71001 bp, 79 predicted proteins | sample BioMet4_FD_130346 | JGI IMG/M metagenome (GOLD analysis project Ga0183095, IMG submission 130346) | Microbial communities from bioreactor (seeded with sewage sludge) at LBNL, California, USA - Biofuel metagenome 4 (v2) (version 3) | ecosystem: Engineered > Bioreactor > Anaerobic > Unclassified ... | reverse complement strand
TCATATGAGCACCTCCATATATGCGCTGAGCCGTTTTTCTACTTTTAGAAGTTTAGCGTATTCCGTGAGGAGCGGCAGATCGCAGTTCCCACTTCCAACATATCTTTTGAACGCATCGGATATCACCTGTATGTCGACATGCCTTCTTGGTATAAGTATGTCGCATAGGGTCCGCTCGATGCAGTATGCCTTCACTGTATTTCCTCCGGGAGTCTTTGCTTCGTTGATCCCGCTGCTGTAACGGGGCTCTGCGATCCGGTAGCACGTTATGCTGCCTTCTCTTTTTATACCTGACACATTGTACGAAGCAGGAAATGTCATGAAGTATCTGTCCGGGGTCCTGTCTGTAAGGTCATAAAGGAAGAGAGCGGTCTCACCGCAGAATATTCCTTTTCTGTATCTGCTCTGCAGATTTACGAATTCATCGTCAACAGCGCCCGGAGCGACATACACGCCCCGTGATACGCGTACTATTTGTCCGCTGTCGGATAAATGTTTGATGCTGCCTCCGGAGATCCCTTCAGAAACAGCGTCTGATGCAGTAATGATTCCGTTGCTGCGTCCGGCAATTGCCAGCGCCTTTTCTCTGCTGTTCATGATATCACCTCCTTCTGTAGTTCTATGCCTATTATACTAATGTAAATGTGCATAAAAGTCAAATACAGAAAGTGCTCTGACTGGAAAATCGTACCAAAATGTAGTCAACAAGTTATCCCATGCTTACAAGTTATTTTATCAAAACAGGAGGGATGCTAACATGGTTAATACCAAGACCACAGTATCAAAGAAAGTGCTCGCTATTGTATTAGCAGTAGCTTGCATGGTAGCCTTCACACCTGCTATCGCGTTCACATCAAGTGCACACGCAGCAGCATGGAAGGTTTCTCCTACTAAGGCTACAGTCTATGTAGGAAAATATAAGACCCTTAAGTCGACAAAGACAGCTAAGTGGACTTCAAGCAAGAAGTCAGTAGCTAAGCTGACAGCGTCAAAGGGCAAGACAGTTAAAGTTAAGGGCGTTAAAGCTGGTACAGCAACGATCAGTGTTAAGTACAAGACAACGACTAAAAAGATCAAGATCACGGTTAAGAAATCAACAGCCGTAACGGCAGTTGCAGTTGCAAACTATACAACTGGCGATGATTCTGCTGTAATGGTTGGTGATATCCTTAAGGCTACAACTACACCTGCAGGAGCTGCCGTGACATATCAGTGGATGGCTGACGGCGCAGCAATTAGTGGTGCTACAGAGCAGACATACAAAGTTGAAGGTGCACAGGTTGGTAAAACAATTACATGCAAAGTGACAGGAACTGGTTCATATAATGGCACAGTTACATCAACAGCTACGGCTAAAGTTACTGCTGCAACTATTGCCTCAGTAACAATCAAATATCCTACAACAGCTCAGAACACAGCAGGTAATGCATTGGTTAACCAGCCATACGTTGGCGATAAATTAACAGCCACAGCTAAGACAGCAAGTGGACAGGTCCTCTCAGATGTAACATATCAGTGGTGCTATGGTGCTGGACAGACAGCTATAAAAGATGCAACAGATGCTTCATACACTGTTACAAAAGATATGATTGGACAGATTCTGACATGCAAGGTAACCGGTAAAACTGGTGTTACAGGTACTGCCGTTGCTGCAACAGCTACAAAGACTGTTTCAAATTCGGTAGCAGTATCTGCGGTTAAATCATCAGTAACAGCTGGTGCCATACTTGAAACTGCAATCACACCTTCACAGGCAGCAAGTGATGTAACATATCAGTGGGCTTATAAAGCTACTAGTGCTGGATCATTTGCAAACATTTCAGGTGCTACAAGTGCTACATATGTAGCAACAAATCCAGGTTACTATCAGGTAACTATAGCTCTCAAGACTGGATCTACATACGGACTTTCAGGAACTACGACTGCTACATATACTGTTGCAAAATCAGCACTTCCTGCAGTGACATCAAAGAATGTAACAGGAGCTGGAGCTCTCACACCTAGAACAACGAATCTTGAGAATGATGTGATTCAGATAGCGGTTGGAACAATTGCTTCCACAAATTACAACATCCAGTGGTATGCATTAGATGCTGCAACAGATGCACCAAGTGCTTCGAATGCAATTTCAGGAGCAACAGGAACATCTTATACTCTTGCGTCAACAGGTGTAGGCAAGTACATAGTTGCAGTAGTTACAGGTGCAAATGATACGGATTATCAGGGCGCTGAGGTTGCATCGTCACAGTACTTCGTTTCTGGCACATTAAATGCTCCTACAATTAGTGGAAACAAGACAGTAGGTTCTACACTTACAGCAACAGTAACTGGAAACAGTACTGTTACATCAAAAGATTACACATTACAGTGGTACAGAGTTACCAACGATGCAACTGCTACAGAAACAGCAATCACTGGTGCAACTGGTGCAACATATAAACTTACAGATGCTGACATGGGCTATAAGATCATGGTAGTTGCAACAGGCGCAACAAATTATACTGGAACAGCGAAGAGTGCCGCTACAACAACTGTTATCACTACAGTCGTTACTGCAATAGCACTTGATCAGACAACCGGTACACACGGAACAGCTTATACCGTAACGCCTTCAACAACACCTGCTGGTGCAACTGGTACATATGCAATTACTACTCCAAGTGGCGCAGTTGCAGGCACAGATTACACATTTAGCACAACGACAGGAATACTGAATATCCTTGCAGGCGCTACACATACTGGCAACTATGAGATTGCTTTCACACCAAGTGGAAACTATTCTGGAGCTCCGGCAGGCGTGATATTTGTATTAAACTAATAACATAAACTTCCGTTGAAAAAGTACGGAAACTAAATAGCGAAGTCTGACTCTTTGGGAAGCATGGCAAAGAGCCAGAACCAAAAGAGTTAAACTTCATTAAACTCAAATATTCAAAGAATGACTATAAAGCATGGATATTGCAAGCAGGAGCTGGGGAGCAATCCTCAGCTTTTGCATTTTTTGAAAGTATACGAAGACAGGTGAAATATATAAATGGTGTCATCGCTTATTACCATATCATTGAGCAAGTGCTATACTAAATAGAATTAGTAATAGAGAGGAAGTTGAATTATGAAACGAAGAAATGTTTTGGTCATCTTATTAATATGTACCGTTACATGTATGTATATACCAGTTGATGTAATCGCTGCTGCAAAGACGAAGTTAGCACCTGTATATTATGCCAAAAACATCAAGACGCAAAAAGACCAATATGGCAAAGACTTTTTCAGTAACCAGGGCGCCCCAGGTATAAATATTGGCTTGGCAAAATCCGAAGCAATCACTCAAAAATATGAGATTTCTGTCACAGCCACATTTGGATGTGATAAAGATAAGATATTATCAGCCACATGGGGCACTACCAAGGCCAAAACGTTAACGTACTCCGGCACATATAAAGTTCCTGCAAAACATAACGGCAAAAAAGTTTATAGAGGAATGATCCATATGCGTCCTATTTACAAAGTTAAGACATATACTATTTACAAACAGCTGGGCGGAGGTCCTCTGAAAAAAGTTGGACAAGGGACTTCTAAAAGAGCATTTAGCGTGGACACATATGTTACTTTTAAATATAAATAAGAACACAAACCTTACAAATGGCGGCACCAAAAACTCACTCAAGGGATCAAAAAGTATGTCGATAAATGTTACCTCGAGCATCGACTTAGACAAGACAAAAAACTTATCAACTAAAAAGCGAAGTCTAACTCTTTGGGAAACATGGCAAAGAGCCAGAACCAAAAGCGCTAAACTTCATTAAGAAATGCACTAATTCTAGGGAATGTGAAAATCCAATGTAATCAAGCCGCATGGCATGATATATTTGATTGCGTCGATAAAATGAGAGTATTCGTTCTATTTGTAATAATGTGATAGAATATAGTATATTATTTTCCATCAATCGAGAAAGAGAGGACTTGATTATGAAAAAGCTAGCAGCCATCTTTTTATCCTTTGCCGTTGCTATTTTCATAGGAAGTTTTTTTCAAACTTCGGATGTTTATGCGGCTTCTTCCGACACAATTAATGTGAAAAAATCCGTACAGATGACAACTTCAAATAGTATTCAGCTTCATCCGAAAGCAAAAAAGTATATTAGTAAAAAAGGTTATATTTATACATCATCTGATAATAAAATCGCAATAGTAACACCAACCGGTAAAATAAATGCCATAAGAAAAGGCAATGCAAAAATCACAATCATTTCACGTGCAAAGCGATCTGTTAAAACAACAGTAAAATTAAAAGTCGCAAATTGCCAGGCGGCAAGCAAAAATTTAAGATCGTGTCTGCAAAAAAGGTATCTGCATTTGAAGAACTTCAGTCATCACTGTCGGGCAGAGAACGTAATATTATTGTAACAAATGATATTAAAGTGACTTCTGATATCACAATACCGGCTTCAAAAACTGTGCTTTTAGGGCGCGGGATCAAACTCACTGCAGCCGGCGGTACAATTACCAACAATGGCCGCATAACAAATATTACTGCAGCAACATATATATGCAAATCTGCTGCTTCTAAAACTCCAGCGTCGATTAAGCCCTTTGATGATGTCGTTAACGATCCAAATGCTGAATCAGAACAAGAAGTTGTTATTGATGCCGCTGTAAATAATTCACAGCAGTTGAATCCTGATGCAGATGAAGCTGAATTCAATACCGGCATGAATCTTAAAATGGAATCAGATGTTGAAGTCTCCGATTACTCCGATATTTTACCTGCAGTTGGATCAAATATTTACCTGGCTCCGGGAGCAACAATGATTATCGGCGGACAACACATATTCGGTAATGCAGAAGATGGCGCGCTGATGACACTCAGCGCATTCGAAGGTTATGAAAACGAGCCTGCTGCAGAACTATATTTTAATGGCGATAGAGAAGTCATCACATTGATTGATCAGGAAGTTACAGTAAATTCTACAGCGAGAGATGCTCTTAGTGGCTTTCGCATTAATGTGTGCGGTCCATTTAATGGAGAAACAGGTTCCGCTATATGGCAAAAAGTTGAGCCAAGAATAAACTTTTCATCTGTTGATGTAATACCGGAACCTTCCTGCGGAGGCTTTTTAGTTCACAGAAGAGCATCCTGTTATATAGGGAATGAAGAAATATATGGTCCGGCTGACGATGATGCGGTATTCACAATGCTTGAATATAATATACCGCTGCCGCGTGACAGCCATTTTTCCATTATGAGGTTCCATGAATGTGATACTATTGCATGGAAACCTGTAGTATCAGATTACCTTGTAATAGGTGTTCGTGGCGTGAATGTCAACAGATATTATCCATGTCACTTACAAGTTGAGAGCTATGTAACTTTTAAATGCGATAAATCATTATGGCCATCAAATATGATTGAATATAAAGAAGATCTTGTGGATAATCCTGATTCAGATACTTGATAATGTTGAACAAATGACAACGGGTGGAAAAATCAGATACATAAAATATTGCCTTTAAGACTGTTTTAAGGATAATCACGTATATTAACATTGTAAAGAAAATATAAATATCTCATCCTCTCAACAACACACAGCAAATGCAGCGGCCCGAAACGGCCGCTGTTTTGTCATGCTTGAAGGAGCGCAGCAGCGGAGAGTGGAGATACCGGGTAGGCGACAGCAGGATCCTTGCAGACATTGAAGATGATAAAGTGATTATACTCATCCTTACGGTAGGGCATCGAAGAAAAGTATACCGATGAAAAATAATGATGAAGGCCTCCCGGATAAATCCCCGGAGGTTTTTCTATTCTCGAAACAAAGAGATCGCCGAAAGGGACTGTATCGGCGGAATTAGCTGATGTGTTGACATCGTTGTGATATAATTTACTTGTTGGTAAAATCAGTTATAAAGTGTCAGGGAGGATTTTATGGACAAGAAGTATTATTGCGCGCTGGCTGCTGTCGCAGTCATCTGCACGATGTCCCTGCTCGCGCCGCAGGATGCCGGCGCAGTCACGGCGTATCATTACTTTTCCAATGTGTCGCAGCCGAACGGCACCACGATCAAAAGTATAGCTTACGGAGATGAATACTTCCATTACTACCAGGATGCCTCTGGCAATATCATACAGCGCGATCCTTCTTCGAAGTACTGGAAAACAGTAAATATGTCGAACGGTGTCATTTCATTCGGGAGCAGAGTCTCGGCGAAGACCGGCAAATCGACGGCGGCCGGCCGTCTGAAGGCGGCGGCTTTTTCGAACAAGGCAAACAGGACGGCTTACAGCAGGCTGGCAGACAGCAGTTATTCGTCAACTCTGCCGCAGACTTCGAATGAGCTCCTGACTTACAAGAGCCTCAAGAAAACAAATTCATCATATTTTTATACGAAGACGACGGATACCAGGACATCGGTCCCGCTGCTCACGATAGTGATCGGATTCAACAATATGGCGTATGAGAATGATTATGACTGGGGAAATTACATCTTCAGCGGCGATCAGAGCATAGGCAAATATTACGAAGCAAATTCGAACGGCAAATTCACGTTTGCTCCCTGCGAGGAAACTTCGCAGTATGAAAAAGACGGCAATACGAATACGCGCGATGCGGTCAACGACGGTATCGTGCATGTGAATCTCGATGCAGCTCATGAGGACTGGTCGGATCCAAATACCAATTCCAGCTTCGAGAAAGATTTCGCGGCTGCTCTTAAAAAAGCCGACAGCGATGTCGATTTTTCCAAATACGATAAAAACGGCGACGGCAAGCTCGAGCCGAAGGAGCTCAGTTTACTGTTCGTAGTAGCAGGATATGAAGCAGCTGCCGACGGCGGAGCACATCTCGGCTACAGCATCTGGGCACATCTGTACGAAATCCCGTCCGTAACTCTTGACGGCGTCAAAGCCGGAGATTACATCACTATGGGTGAAAATATATCCAAGGGGACCGGCAAGATCCATGCAACAGTCGGAGTCATTGCTCATGAACTGGGACACGTCCTCGGTCTTCCGGATCTCTATAATCCGAGATACGCGACAGAGGGCGAATGGGTCGACTATACTGTAGGAGGCGTCAGCATCATGGCCAACGGCGCATGGGGAGCAACCGTACAGGGAGCTCCGGGATATTCCGAGGCGACATCCGGAGCGGGAGCAAGCCCTGTGTATCTTGATCCTTACTGCCGCATGATGCTCGGCTTCATCGATCCGGAAAAGGTCACGGGCAGCGGCGATTACACAGTAACATCGCTCGACAGTTCCCGGGGATACAAATGCTGCATCATCCCGACAGAAAAGGACAATGAGTTTTTCATCGTCGAGAATAGACAGTACGAAGGCTTCGATGCAGGAATGGAAAACATATACTACAATTATAAATATTTCAATTCCTATAACAAGACCGGCGGCATAGTGCTCTGGCATGTCGATACGGATATGGTGAAAGCGCACGGTGCAGAAGCCGACAACTCGATCAATACCGAAGAGCACAATCCGGGCATCATGCCTGCCTACTACGAAGATTCGATCTACAGCAGCGCGCCTCCTGTGGCAGCATACCCGTTCTACAACGACGCCGCCACGGCGAGATATGCATATTTCGGATTCGACACCCGTACATACAACGGTGTGAAGAGATCTGACAGATCGAGCTCGGGGATAACGGTAACACCGGTTTCCACTGCGAACAGCGATGCTATAACCGTGAAGGTCAAATACACTATCGCGGATCCGTTCGACGTTAGCGCAAAAGCGGTGAGTGCGACGAAGATACAGCTGAAATGGCACAAGATCTCCAATGCGGCGAAGTACACTATCACCCGCACCGATCCCTTAGCCGGCAAGAAGACCCTGGAAACGACAGAGAACTCGTATCTCGATACCGGCCTCAAGGCGGATTCACGTTACTTCTATCAGGTCAATGCGACCGACGGGACGAACACGTCTGAGACAACCATCATTACGGGCGATAACACCTGCGGCTCGCTGTCATTTACAGTCAGGAATCCTTCATCCGGCGCTCTGAAGGTGAACTGGGCCGGGAAAGCGGGCACAAGCAAGTATAAGATCCAGATCAGGAAAGGCACAAGCGGCAAGTACAAGACAAAGTACACGGGAAATGCCAAGAGCAGGGCGCACACGATCAGCGGCCTCAGGAAAGGCACATATTACGTACGCATGTCGTATAAATATAAGATACAAGGCACTTATACATGGTCGCGCTCGACAGTGGCAAAGAAAATAAAAGTTAAATAACTATTACTATCAATACGGCGGTATCTCCAATGTCTGCTATTAATAAGTGAGTATGGATTTATATATATACGCTGTGCTATAATATCAGTATAGTGTTGTGGGGTGATGGAGGTATAAGCATGAGGATGCATACGTTTGCGCGAGTATTAGGGGTTTGCGCTGTTATTGTTTTGCTCGGCTTTCTCCAGAGCGGCTGTTCATCTTCAGCTTCTTCATCGGATAAAGATAAAGTCACAATCTATACCAGCATCGAGGATTACAGGATCGAATATCTCGACCGGCAGCTCGAAAAAGAATTCCCTGACTATGACATCACTATCAAATTCCTTTCGACCGGAGATCACATAGCAAAACTATTAAAAGAAGGCACTGAAACAGACTGCGACATCACGCACAGTCTCAGTTACAGTTATCTTCAGCAGCTTGACGCCAAAGGGTATCTCGCAGATCTATCCTCTTATGACCAGAGTATTTATGCGAAAGGCATGATCGTCAGCAATGATTTTCTGCCGCAGGAACGCGGAAGCGGGGCCATTATTATCAATACAGATATGCTCAAAGAAATGAATCTTGACGAACCGAAATCTTATGCCGATCTTCTGAAACCGGAATATCGCGGGCTGGTCGTGATGCCCGATCCCAAAGAATCCAGCACCGGATATATGTTCTATAAATCTCTTGTGAACGCCTGGGGAGTCAAGAAAACTCTGGCTTACTTCGACAGACTTACAGATAATATCCTGCAATACACAGAATCGGGCTCAGGGCCTCTTAAAGCAGTGGCTAAAGGCAAAGCCGCCATCGGCCTCGGTACGACCGCTACAGCGGCTGCAGAGATCAATGAAGGGACGCCTCTTAAGATAGTATACTTCAGAGAAGGTGCGCCTTTCACTGTTTACGGCCAGGCGATAATCAAAGGCAAGGAAAAAAGCAAGGCCGTCAGAGATGTGTTCAATTATCTGGTAAACACATTCAACTATGACAACTGTGAAAAATACATGCCGGAAACTATTTATAAAAATAAAACTTTCTCGCTCAAAAATTACCCGAGCGATATCAAATATGCTGACATGAGCAACGATACCGTGAAAGAAAAAGCCAGACTCCTGGCAAAATGGAAACATTGATATGTGCAGAGTTTATACCGGATGCAGCAGAATAAAACGCAGCAGATGCGGTCATGCGTTTAAAATCGCTTTGATCGTCTTTGCTGTTGCGCTTTCCCTGACGCTCGTCTGCAGTAATGTCTATGCCTCGGAATATACAGCGACGGGGTCATATAAAAATCAGAAAATCGTGCACGTCGGGTTTTTCCGGTATGACGGCTATCACAACATGGACAGCTCCGGTGAAAAATCCGGCTATGGTTATGATTTCCTGCAGATGATATCCGGCTATGCCAATTTCAAATACGTTTATGTCGGCTATCAGAATACATGGAGCGATATGGTCAACATGCTCAGAGACGGCAGAATCGACATGCTCACTTTTGCCATGAAAACGACAGAGAACAAAAAGTATTTCGACTTCAGCAAACATAACATCGGAACGAGTTCCGCCCTGCTGACGACCTCAACGGAAAACACAAAATTTGCGGCCAGCGATTATGATCCGTTCGATGGTATGCGTGTAGGAATGGTAAAAGGCACCGACCGTAAAAGAGATCTTGATGCATACGCTGCCGAAAACGGCATATCATATACTGCTGTATATTATTCAAACGAGGCAGATCTTCAGGCGGCGCTAAAAAAGGGCCGGAAAATCGATGCCATGCTTTCCGAGGATATGCGGGTCTTATCCGATGAAGTCATCATAGATAAGTTCAGCCCGCGCAATATATATGTTATTGTCAAAAAAGGCAATACTTCTCTTCTCGAAAGGATCGATGACAGCATAAAGAAACTGAATACCGCCGATCCGGGATGGATGATCGATCTTCAGAAGAAATATTTCCATTCTGAATACTCTTCAAACATGTCCATGTCACAGTCGGAAACAAAATATATACGTGATCTGGCGAAGAAAAACAAGTCTCTCAAAGTGCTGTTCAATCCGGAAAGGTACCCTCTTTCATATTATCAGGGCGGAGCTGCAAAAGGTGTGCTCGTCGATATATTCAAGCAGATCGCTTCCGAATATGATCTGCCGTATCAGTTTGTCAAAGCCGGCAGCATCGATGAATATTATCAATTAAGAGATGATAAAAAGGCAGATATCATTCTTGATTTTGTCGAATCCACTGACGAAGCCGAAGTTCTCGGGTATCGACTGACCTCGCCGTACGCCGGCTCCAATTGTTCAGTCATTACAAAAAAGAGTTTCACAGGCACACCTGCTACAGCGGCAGTGATCAAAGGTTCTGAGGCGTTTGAAGCTATTGCAGATGATCAGAATGAGCAGGTGAAGATAATCAATTACGATTCATTCAGCGACTGCATCAAGGCCGTGAAATCCGGAAAGGCGGACTGCACTTATACATATTCCCTGACTGCGCAGATGTATATACTCACAGACCACAACGACAAACTCAAAGCGTCGCAGCTGAACGACAACAGTTTCCAGTTCAGGATGGCAGTAAACTCAAAGACCGACATGGCACTGTATGCATTCCTCAACCAGGCATCCCATACAATTACTGATTCGCAGACGGAAGAGATCACGGACGCATATTTAGTGAGCGCAAAGCAAAGCTACAATATCTTGGATTTTCTGGCAGACAATCCTGCGCTGATGATATCGTTAATAGCTCTCATATTAGCCGTATTGATAGGGTTCATTCTGATACAGCGGAAAAATGCCGATAAACTTAAAGCAAGCAACGAAGCGCTTGAAGAAGCAGTCGAAGCCGCAAACAGCGCCAATGCATCCAAAACCAGATTTTTATCACAGATGAGCCATGATATACGCACACCTCTGAACGGGATCATCGGCATGACGCAGATCGCCGGGGAAAATATAAATGACACTGCCCGCGTTGAGGATTCCATCGCCAAGATCAGTCAGAGTTCAGAACATCTCCTGACACTGATCAACGATATTCTCGATCTCAGCAGGATCGAAAGCGGCAAGATCACCATGGCGCATGAGCCGGCTGATATCCGTACCACGGTCAATCAATGTATCGAAGTTCTGAAGAGTTCAATAATCGGCCGCGATCTCGAGATCACGACGTCAGTTTCGATGTCTGAACACCCTTATGTCCTTACGGACGCACTGCGCATCAGACAAATACTGATAAATATAATTTCCAATGCTGTTAAATTCACTCCGGACGGAGGCAGAATCATATTCAAAGCGGAAGGTCATCCTGATCCGGAAGAGAAGATACTCAACTGCCGTTTTGAGATCGCGGATACCGGTATAGGAATGGATGACGAATTCCAGAAGAATATATTCCAGACATTCGTACAGGCTGATTCCGGAAACGCGCGCACGAATTATCCGGGCTCCGGGCTCGGTATGTCGATAGTAAAACAGTATGTTGACATGCTGGAAGGGACTATTGAAATCAACAGCAAACCGGGAGAAGGCACTGCGGTCATCGTCAGACTTTCTCTGGAAATAGACAGAAATGCCGCCGCTTCTGAAGATACTGATGTCCCTGCCGGAGATTATGACTTCAGCGGCGTCAATGCACTTCTTGTCGAAGACAATGAAATCAATATGACAATTGCTCTGTTCCTGCTGGACAAAAGCGGCCTTATCGTAGATACTGCTGCAGACGGGCTGGAAGCAGTAGACAAATTCAGGGCGTCTGACGTCGGCTATTACCAGTGTATATTCATGGACATCATGATGCCTAACATGAACGGTTATGAAGCCACAAAGGCGATACGCGCGCTCGACCGTCCTGATGCGGAAACGGTCCCGATCATAGCCATGTCCGCAAAAGCATTCTCAGAAGACATCGCTGAAGCTCTCGAGAACGGGATGAATGCCCATGTCGCTAAACCTCTGGATGCACATATAATATTTGAAACACTCGCAAGATTTATCTGAACCGCCTGACCTTTGGCCGTCAGAGCAGCATGGATTTCAAGCCGCATGAAAGGAACGTGAATATATGAGGATCCACTATTTTCAAAGATATCATCAGAAAGAAAATGTTGCTACCGCAAATACGATGCTGCTGCTGTCACGCCTGTATCAATATTCAGCCGATAAATTCTTCCGCTTTTTAAAATCCGAATTCTTTGCAGATTCTTTTGAACCGGAAATGGCTTTTGTTTTGCAGGATAAAAGTATCGACAGTGTTCCGGATGCAACGATTACACAGAAAAGCTTCAAAATAGTAGTTGAGACAAAACTGTCAGACTGGTTTTATTCGGATCAGTTGATGAGGCATCTTCAGTCGTTCGGGGATGAAGAATTCAAAGTAATAATGACGCTCGCTCCGGAGCCTATGGCAGATGAGAAAATGAAATCAGTTGCGGAGCAGATAACAGAATTTAATGCATCGCAAAAGTATCCTGTTGTTCATATCAATACAACTTTTGAGAATATAGCTAATGCTATTCAGGACGTGATCGATGACAGGGATTATGAAATGCAGGATGTAGTGGATGATTTTCTTAATTACTGTTACACTGACAGCCTGATCAAAGTTTCGGATTCATGGAAATATATGAGGATGCAGCTTGCAGGAACAACCTTTGATTTTAATGTTAAAGAGAATATATATTATGATAATGTGGACCGGGGCTTCAGGCCTCATGATTATTTGTGTCTCTATAAAAACAAGAGCATCAGGGCTGTAGGGAAAGTGTGCGCGCGGATAACCGCAGTTGAAACTGAAGAAGGGATGCAGTACACAACAGAGTTCGGTGAATTGACTGATGAAAGAAAGCAAAAAATCGATCGGGCAATTTCCAATGGTTATGAATACGGATATAATTTAAAAACCAGTACGCAGAGGTATTTCTTTGTCGAAAAGTTTTACGCAACTGACTATGAAAAAATCACACCAAGAGCGCCGATGGGAACGCGAATATTTGATTTAACGCAGATACTGGAAACTGAGGATATCCCTGATACCGGACAGATCGCAGACTTGCTGTCAGCAAAGACATGGGGATGATAAGCCATATATGCACTGATGATTGTAAGGCGGCCGTTTCTGTTATACGAAACGGCCGCTGTCATTGTTATTTCGTTTCTTGATCGGTTATGCCGGATTCAGTTTTATGCTGATCAGTTATGGCCTCTTCTTCTTGTTTTATGAGGCGCTTCAGTGCTTTGCTGAGCAGCATCCCCTGAGAAATGATATCTTCGATCTTTTTTACCAGGTATACCCAGGAGCGGATCTCCTTCAACAGCGCTCTGCGCTCTGCAGCGGATTCCCGGTCCTTCAGGTTTGTATCCTGTTCGTTCAGCATGATGCCCTCCTATAATCTCATTTTCTTGAATTCACGGATGCAGCGGGTGCATATTTTCCTGCCGGCAAAATCATGCAGCTCCTTTGTATTGCCGCAGACCGCGCAGCTCCCGCCCGCCGGCAGGTTTATCTTAACAAGTATTATTCTGTTCCCGTCGGTAAAGATTTCCATGGGATCATTATCAAGTATTTTATTGGCCTCACGCAATTCTTTGGGTATTACAATTCTGCCGAGCTTATCCACCCGGCGCATTATTCCTGTGCTTTTCATAGTTGTGTCCTTTCAGATGTGCAGTAACAAACGACGGAACATGTATAAATCTATTTCAGTTTTAAGGTTTTAGCGTTTTTCGGCATACCGGCTTTGCGGAACATCTTTTTATAGACCCTGACTTTGCCTTTCGGTACGCGAACAACTGCATTCCGTTTTATACCGCGGAAAGCATTTTTACCTGCCTTTTTTATAGATCTGCTTTTGACTGTGATCCGGCGGAGATTCCGGTTTTTCCTAAAAGCATTCTTTGATATAGCTTTTACTTTATATTTCCCGCTTTGACAGCTGACCGCCGCCGGAATCGTCACGGATCTGTATGTTTTCTTTTTAGGTTTAATAACGGTTACAGAGCCGCCGGCAGCTGAGATAGAAGTCACTTTATAAACCAGTCTGCCGCATATGAACCGGTCCCCTGCCGCAACAGAGGAAGCTGTATCATCTGATGATTTTCCGGCATCCGGTGAAACTTCGCCGCCGCCGGAATCAGACGGAGGGAGAACAGTGCTGCCCTGATTTCCGGGATCAGGATCTTTCCCGCTTTTCAATTCGCCGGCAATATGTGCAACGAATAATATCTGAGATGAGGGGTATCGTACTGCTTCGGCCGGCAATGCACCATTACCGCCGCAAAGCACGATATTTTTATCGATGGTCAGATCACCCTGACCGTTGGCATCTGATGCATCAATAGCGGGATATCCTTTTTCCGCCGTGCTGCTTCCGCGGAACGAAGAAGGATATGCGCCATCCATGCTGCCGATGGTAAGAACGGCATTGTCTTTCATTATGAAGACACTTTGTCCGGGCGCCGCTGTGACAGTGAAGCTGCCGGTTTCCGCACCCAGTACTTCCAGCGTTTCATTTGCCTCGATCACTATTGGTGCGCTGAGTGTGACATTATCTTTAAGACGCACTTTCAATGATAAAGCATCATCATACTGCACATCACCGAGCTCGCTGACAGGCCCTGTGAAGCCGTATGCCGGCGCGGCAGGTATGACTGAGGTGAATAACAAGGCTGATACGACTAACCCGGTTGTCGTCATTTTGACGGCTCTCAACATTTTGTAAAACATGGTTTCTCCTTTCAAAATGTAATCCAAAATATATTAAATATGTAAAAATATGGTTTGATAAAATGCGGTAAAAGCCGGGACGGAACGTCCCAGCCTTTACCATGCAATATCCATGCTTTATAGTCATTCTTTGAATATTTGCGTTTAATGAAGTTTAACTCTTTTGGTTCTGGCTCTTTGCCATGCTTCCCAAAGAGTCAGACTTCGCTATTTAGTTTCCGTACTTTTTCAACGGAAGTAGTTGTTAATAGTTTTACTATTTTACTGTAACTGTTTTGCCACAGTTCGACTTTGTGAAGATCTTCTTGTAAGCTGACTTCTTGCTTGCAGGCACCTTTACAGTCTTAACCTTTGAGCTCTTGAAGCAGTTCTTAACTCCAGCCTTTGTAAGAGTTGTGCTCTTAACTGTGACTGTTGTAGCCTTCGACTTAGCAAATACCTTGGAAGCGATTCCTGTTACTTTGTAAGTCTTGCCGTTAGCCGATACAGTCTTAGCAATTGTAATCGACTTAGCTGAAGTCTTTGTGATCTTTGCAGCCTTTGCTGTTGTTCCGCTCAGTGTGTACTTAACGTTGCCTGTTGTTACGGATGTAACCGGAGCCTTAACTGTAACAGTTGACATTGTTGTAAAGTGCGCATCTTGAGCTGCTGTAGAATCAGTAACCACTGCGAAGTAGTAATATGTTCCAGCTACATCTGTGTCAGGAGCATATGTGTTGCCCTGTGCTTTATCAATTTCTGTAATTGTTCCAGCTAACTTAGCTGCAGCTAATGCTGCTGCGTTAGCAGGAACAGTTTCTGTAGAAGCTTTATACCACTGAACTGTTGCGTTAGGATCGTTATATGCAACTTTCAGAGCAACGTCTGCACCAACTACTACAGTTTTTGCAGCAGCAGGCTGTGTCGTGATTTCAAACTTATCATTTACAGTGATCTTTGCAACTGCACTTGTCACAGTTTTACCATTCTGCGTAATTACGCAGTAATAGTAATTTGTTCCAGCAGCTGTAATAACAGGTGTATATATATCTGTTGTTGCAATTTTTGCATCTTTTGCAGTGTCCACTGTACCAGTTGTGTTTGTGTACCACTGAGATGTTACACCTGTTGCTTTTCCAACAACTTTTGGTGCAAGAGCTTTAACAGCAGTTGACGTACCTTTGAGGTATGTTGCATCGCTCATGTTGTAATCGGTAGCTGTTGTATCAATAACAGGTGCCTGATTGAACGTGACTTTAGCAATCTTCGTCATATATGTTTTGCTGTCGCTTGTAATGATCTTAGCATATACATAATATGAACCGCCTGTGGCTGCTGTTGGTTTTGTTGGAACTGAACCCGGTGCAGCTGTAGCACCAGCTGTATACGATGTACTTGCTGTCAGAACCTGTGCTCCTGTTTCAGAAGCTGCTGATGCGTTCCAGTACCATGTAATGTTTCCGGAAACATTAGCTTTTACTCCGAAATCAGCTACTACCGCATCATCCTGCATGTTATACTGCATATCTTTAAGATCCGTTGTGAATCCGCTTGTTGTAGCAACAACTTTGAAAGTCTTTGATGTTGCTGTAAGTCCTGTTGCCTTATCTGTAGCAACAACATAGAAATATGTTGTGCCGGCTGCTGCCGGTGTGAACTTGTATGTGCTTGCTCCAGCTGTTACTGCACCAGTATCACTTGTAGACTGGATAGCAGTTCCGCCTGTTGTGCTGTCAGCTGTATTTGTATACCACTGATAGCTCATCTGTCCAGCAGTTCCGCCTGTAACAGCACCTGTGCTGAGAACGTCTGTAGCACCAACTACTGCATCTGCATTTCCTGTGATGTCAGCGATTGTCGGTGCAGCAACTGCTGCTGCTCCTGAAGTCGTTGCTGATCCAACCTTGCTGCCTTCATAAACTTTTGCTGTGAATGTAGCACTTGCATCTTCTTTTGTTACTACGTACGAAGCAACTGCTGCTACGCCTGCAGTACCGGTTACTGTTGCAACTTTTGTGGTTGTTGTCTTTCCATTAACAGTCTGACGCTTAGAGATTTCAACTGTATATGCATGTCCTGTTATTGCCTCTGAAGAAGCTTTAAGAACATTGCCTGCTACAAGAGCAGATACCGTTGCTGATGCTGCATTTGTAGCTGATTTCTCTGCTGAGAATGTGACTGTTGAAGGTGTCCAGGCACTTGTTGATGGGTTTACCGATGAAACAGAACCTGAACCCGAAAGAGCTACTGCTGGATATGTGCCTGAACCAAGGAGATTCACGCCATAGCCATCGTTTCCTGTACCATTCTTGGCTCCACCTGTTACTGTTCCGTTTACGACTACAGAACCTGTTGTAGTCGTTACTGTAGTTGCACTTCCTGCAACAACGATAGCATCTCCGCCATTTGCGTTTCCAGCCGATGCTGCTCCGCCTGTTACTGTTGCATTTTCACCAACAGTGATATTGCCGGCAGCCATGCTTGTGCCATCGATTGCTGCAGTACCTGCAGAAGAACTTGCAGGAGCTACATCTGTATATCCCTCGATGTCAAGACTTGCGCCGCTCTGAAGCTTGAAAGAACCGATTACTTTTACATCTGTAGCCTTCTGACCATTCGATGTAACAGTAAGCTTAATGTTCTGTCCAACTACTACAGGAGTAGTTAATGTGAGATCTGTATTATTGTTGATTGTGACCGTCATATCTGATGTTGTGCCTGTTACTACTGCAGCTGTGCCAAAAGCAGCCTGTGCTGTAGCTGTATCACTGATCAGACCACCTGCTCCGGTTGCAGCAGCGTTAGCTGCATGTGCACTCTGTGTGAATGCGATAGCAGGTGTGAAGGCGATCGTGCAGGCTACTGCGAGTACGAGTGCCAGCACTTTCTTGGAAATACTTGTCTTGGTATTAACCATAGTATTATTTCCCTCCTTTGAATTTTGAAAATAACTTGTAAGCATGGTATAACTTGTTGACTATAATTTGCCAGTTATGTCATTATTTACTAATACTAAAAAGACCCGGGTTTCCCCGGGCCGGCAGTACGCCTTTAACTCAGCGTCATTTTGTTTATTGCATCGATCTTCTGCTGATCGTCCACGTTGATGTAATACTTGCCTGTGACATTGATGGACGAATGCCCGAGCAGCTTGCTGGCGACCTGTATCGGTACATTGTTCCTGCAGAGATTTGTCCCGAATGTATGCCTGTAAACATGGTAGCTCCTGTAGGGGACTCCGATGCGCTTATAGAACCTCTTGAATGTGACTATCTCCGTGCGCTTGTCTATGGCATTGCCGTGAAGCGATGTGAAGATGTAGTCGGTCTCGAAGCGGTAACGTTCCATCTGTCCTCTGTGCCATTCTTTGTGGATCTCGAATTCCTCCATGACGTAATCCGAAAGGGGTATGCGTCTGTTGCTGCTCTGCGACTTGGTAGGCGCCAGTTCAAACCAGGAACCCTTGCTCCTGTCCTGCAGGTCCTTTTCCTTCGCGAGCTGTTTGTTGATCGTGAGCGTCCTGGTCTTCACATCGATGTCGCTGTACTTGAGTGCCAGCAGCTCCGATATCCTGCAGCCGGTGTTCATGAGAAGCACTATGAGGAACCGTATCCTCGGCGCGTTAGGAAGATTAGCTTTTATTACTGCCAGTTCTTCGTCCGACCACACCTCTATATCGACCCCCGACTTCATGACGAGCTGAGGCACGGTGACCTGCTTCGTGATGTCCTGGATGTTCATCTGCAGCTGCAGGAATGCGTACAGTTTTCCGATGAGTGTGTTGGCGAGTCTTATGTACCTTCCTTCGCAGTTCATCTGGTTGTACTGTATCTGCAGGTCGATCGCTCTGATATTTTTGAGAGGGCGCCTTGCTGCGGGCATTTCCCGGAAGTAGTTCTTGTAGGCCGATATATATTCGGCTTTGGTGTTGTAACGTATGTTGCGGTCGTTTATGAGTATCTCGTAGATATACTTTTCGACGAGATCGCCGAGAGGCAGGGAAGTGTCGTACCCGTAGCAGTCCTGCTGCCATTTTTCGTAGCTTTCTTCCGCTTCCTCTTCGGTCGCTCCGTAGAAGTCCATATAGCTTTCGTGCCACGCTCCCCGGTCATCCATTTTCATGCCGACGGCCTTTGTGACCTTCGCTGCTTTTTCCTTTTTTTCCATACTCTGTTTTCCCCTTTCATTGTAGGACCTGATACCTTGCATAGCTATACATCACTCTTCGGCGCCGTATAGTCAAGCCTGTTTTACGCATCCGTTCCGACGTTTCTGCAGCAGCCTGTGAATAAAAATTAGCATAAATAAATTTTGAAAAACAGACTGTTTTTGGGCCGGGCAGGGTGCGATAATTTCCTTAATGGCTATTTCCGTGCGCATAATAAAACGCCGGCAGATCATGTCCCCGGCGCTGTGCGGCACAAAAAGAGAAGGCAGTTACCGGCTGCCTCCTCGATTGGATATGAGTTTTGATTGATTATGGTGTTACGAGACTTCCTTTTTTGACACCTGTTCCAGTACCTTGGGTCGCAATGATAGCATCAATAATACTTGCATTCGCAGACGTGTAATTCACCGTCAGTCCTGCACTGCTGGTCGCGGCGCCACCGAAACATAAATTATAATTGCCATAGCTTGGATTTGCGTTTATCTGCATCGTACCGGTGAGCACTCTGCAGGCAGAGAATGTACTTTCCATATCCGTCACGCTGCTCGGTATCGTCGGTGCTGTTGTGAGCGCGGTGCAGCCATTGAATGTATCGTTCATATTTGTTAAATTCGTGCATCCCGAAATATTTGGTGCTGTAGTAAGCGATGTGCAGCCTTGGAATGTACTTCTCATATTCGTCACTCTGCTCGGTATCGCAGGTGCTGCAGTGAGCGCGGTGCAGCCATTGAATGTATAGGCCATATTTTCGACGTTGCTCGGTATCGTCGGTGCTGTGGTGAGAGCGGTGCAGCCATCGAATGTCTCATACATATTCGTTAATTGCGTACATCCCGAAATGTCAGGGGCCGCAGTAAGCGAACCACAGTCCTGGAATGTACTGTCCATATTCTTTACACTGCTCGGTATCGCAGGTGCTGCAGTAATGGCGCATCCTTCATACCAGCGCCCCATATTTGTAGGCGTGACACCGGATGCTATAGTCGCTGACGTAATGGCAGATGCTTTGCCTGCTAAGTTCCATGGCGTCTGGTATGCTCCCGTTCCTGAAGTGGATGTCGCATCGCCGAACACCACTGTATTGCCTGTACCTGTTATATCAAGTTCTCCATCGGAATATAAGGTGGCTACTACTGATGAGGTTCCGTTCGAGCCCGTATAATTCACGCTGGCTGATGCCGCTCCTATGTTCCAAGTCGGATTCCCAAGTGCAATATTTGAATTAGTCGATTTTGTATTAACTATACCTGTCACTGCCGTCAGCTTAGATTTCATGCAAGTTACTTTCAGATCAGTACCTGTGTTGGTCGAGGCTCCACCGAAACAATTTGAATAATTGCCGCTTGTTGGACTTGCCTTTATAAGCATCGTACCGGTGAGCGCGCTGCAGCCATTGAATGTACCGGTCATCTCCGTCACGCTGCTCGGTATCGTAGGTGCTGTTGTAAGCGATGTGCAGCCCTGGAATGTACTGCCCATATTCTCTACGCTGCTCGGTATCGTAGGTGCTGTTGTAAGCTTTGTGCAGCCTTGGAATGTCTGGCTCATATTCTTTACACCTGCCGAAATCATATAACTGCTCATATCCGTCAGTGAGGTGCAGTAATAGAATGAGGCAGTCATATCTGTCAGACTTGTACATCCTGTTAAGTCTGGTGCGTTTGTAAGTGATGTGCAATCGGCGAACGTAAACTGCATTTTCTCCACGCTTGATGGTATCATCGGTGTCATTGTTAGATTTGAACATCCACTATACCAATGTGACATGTCTGTAGGTTTTACCGTTGAGACTATCTTTGAACTCTTAACTTGCGTTTTATATTTGTCAATCGACCAAGGAGCCGAACCCGTGCGTGTAGGATAATCAAATGCAACAGTGTCGCCTGTTCCCGTCACTGCAAGTTCTCCGTCACTGTACAGAGTAGCAACGACCTTATCAGTTCCGTTCGAGCCAGTATAATTATTTCCTGCCGTATCAGACCCTATGTTCCAGCTTTTGACTACTGTCCTGGTGACCGTGTTATATACCGTCACGCTGCCCGCTTCTTCCGAAGTAAGGCTCTTCCCGTCAGGGCCTGTGACTTTGCACGTGAACTTGGCTCCGCTGTCTGATGAACCGAGCGCTGCCGTATATGTGCTCTCCGTCGCGCCTTCAATCAGGACGCCGTCTTTGTACCACTGATACTTTAGAGGCTTCGTCCCTCCGGTAACAGTTGCAGTGAACGTGACATTGCTGCCTGCGGATACTGACGATGCCGAGCTCGTGATCGTAACGCCAGTGATCTTCGAAGCCGCCGTTGTCACTTTCTTCGCTGAAGAGTACTTGCCGTAGACTTTCTTGCCGCCGCTCATCCTGTAAGCGCGGACTTTGAAGCTGTAGCTTTTGAATGCCTTTAGCTTCTTTGTGGTGTACGTTCTCTTCGTCGTGGTTTTTATCTTCTTGTACTTCCCGCTCTTCTTCTGGTACACCGAATAGCCTTTTGCCTTCGATGCCTTTTGCCATTTGAGCGTTACTGTTGTCGGTGTTTTAGTGATACTTGACCACAAGACTTTGCCCGGCCTTGTCGCTGCCGACGCACTCTGCGTGAATGCTATTGCCGGTGTGAATGCGATCATCACAGCTATCGCGAGTGCGAAAGCCAGGATACGCCTATGTATTGCATTGGTCATTTGTCCTCATCCTTTCTATAATCAATTAAGGGTGTAATACAACATGGCTCTATTAGATTTGCCAATAGTATGGTAATTAATTATACCATACCATAAGTTCAATGTGGAAAGGATATTATGCTACTTATTTGCTGCTTTAAGTGCTTTTTCGCTCTTCATGACTTCGTCAGCCTTTAGAGCAACCTGGGTGAACGAGTTGTTCTTCCACCAGGATATGACCGCCGCTATGATCACGGCTCCTACAGAGCATGCCTCATATATCACTGATTCGTCTATCTTAAGAGCCGTCTTTCCTAGAAGACCCAGCACCAGGTTAAGAAGCGTTATCATAAGGACGATCGTCCTGGCTATTGTATCAGTTTTAACTTTCATTTTATCTACCTCCGTTATTTCATCGATATGAGTATCTTCGCGATCTGCTCGCGTGTCTTCTTCATATCCTCTTTGTTGTTTCCGTCTATCATGTGATTGATGATGGAAAGTAGCGCGCTGCACTGAGCTTTACTAAGCTCCCTTAGTGACTCGATGGTTTCGTAGTCTTTCCGGTCGTGCTCTTCCAGCACTTTCACCCTCTGCGTAAGCTGATATGCAGGCCTAAGCCATTTATATATAAGCGCGGCTGCGTTCCCAATAAGGACTATCCCGCCTGCTATTGCAAGTATCGTCTGCCAGTCCATTTACTCACCTGTGCCTTCCGTAAGATAATCATGGAGCTTCTTCCATGACTTTTTACTGATGTATCCGTTCGGACAGCACTTTCCCGTAACATCAAAATGTCTTACGACTCTTTCCGCCGGGATGCCGTACTTTTTCATGAGGTGCCGTACAAGAGGCGCAGCAGTCTGTATCGCTTCCTTAGTTGGCACGATCTCACCGCCACTCTTTTCGCAGCAGAGCTCTATCCCGATGCTGTTCCTGTTGGTGCATATGTAGTGGAGAACCGCTCCTCTGTTTCCTCCGACAGAGGTCTTCCCGTAGTCCTGGAGCCCTCCTCCGCAGTGCCATGCCGCCTTCGAGACTTTGATGCACTGCCAGATACCGCTGTCTACAAAATAGTGAGCCGACGCCTGGCGGTCTCCTCCTCCGAAATATATGCAGTTGTTCTTCGCAGACGATACGGCTCCGACATAGTGGATCACTATGTACTTTATCTTTTCGCCGTTCCTTTCCGATGAATTGTATCTGCTTATCTTCTTATGTATTTTCATGTTATTTCCTCCAATAAAAAATGCTGCTTATGCTGCTTCTAAAGCAATACATATGTCCCGCTTATTGCAATGTTAAGATCACATGTGGGAGCCGCCGTCGCATAGAGCTTAAGAGTCGTGCTGTCAGCATCGGTAATGTGAACGATCTTACTAAACTCGGTGCGTTCCGTTTCCGTGGGAACGATACCCGATGCCGCTATAAGGGTCATCTGATGATAGCAGGCGCACATCCCGTCCACGGCAGCTGCTGCCTCGTAATATCCCGCGGCGTCGGTCGATGCGGTCCATTCGGAAGCTGTGATCGTGACTTCACCTGCCGACATAAATATTTCCGTAGTCTTTGCGTTTTCTGCAAGATAACCAAAAGTAGCCGTGCCGCCGGTGTGATCCGGTCCCGTGAGTTCACCTGTAATCGTCACACCGCCGTTTGCATCTATACTTGCTACGGTTTTCGATGTGCCCATGATGCATTTGAACCCGCCTGCTCCGAACGTAAGCGATGCGGTATCAGCTGATCCGCTTGCGCCTCTGTTCACGAACTTTGCTGTTCCGTCGGAGTTGACAAAAAAGGCCGCCTGGTGGACATTGCCCGAATCGTTCGCGCATTTCCTCCATGTGCAGACCCCTGTGTAGACTGCAGTCTCCGTCGTTCCTATGTTCAGCGTTCCCGTAAGTGTGCCGCCTGCTAGTCCGAGGTAGGTATCGGTAAGAGTGACCGCTCCCGTTTTTCCGTCGACAGATGATACGGCGCCCGATCCTCCGCCACCCGCGGCCCACGAAGTCCCGCCTGACCCGTCCGCCGTAAGGACCTCACCGGAAGATGCCGAATCAGGTGACGCTACCCGCGCTCCCACATTAAGTATCTCCTGTATTTCGGCTGCGGTCTGCGTGATCGCCCCGATCTTTGTAACGCCTGCGTCTATCTCCGTCACTGTGTGAGTAAGAGCTTCCGCCTTTGTTACTCCTTCGTTTATCTGATCTGCGGTAACGGTGACTGCCGCCATTTTGGTTATGGCCTGCTGGATCACCGCTCCCGTCTGACTTAGTCTATATTCACTCATAGCTTCCTACCTTTCGTCTTTTATCGTCTGGAAATATGAACAGTTCCCGTCTGTCCTGTACTGATTTCCGAGAGCCACTATTATGTGCGGTCCTCCGCATACGCAGCAGCACAGCTGCGATTTATCGATGTCCAGCGGTGTGAAAATATTCTGCCCGAAGGACCAGTCCCATGGACGTTCGGTGGTTCCCTGTCCATCCACTGAGCTGCTGCGTGCAAGGTGCTGATGCCGCAGAGAGTATGCCCATCCGTCCGATGCCTGATCGGTTTCGTCGTATTCATCCTGCTTATCCAGTCTTTTCGGATAACGGGAATTTACTTTAAGATAGGGATACTCACCGTCCTCATAATATTTATTATCAAGGGTGCTGCCTGCCCCAAGTCCCACGCACATGGTATTCTCGTCTCTTTCAGTTTCCTGAAGCTGCCATGCCTCGTTCGGGTTATACGCGGGGAAATAATCTCTTTGAGGCGCTGAGAATTCGATATATACGAGGTCCAGTTTTACTCCGCCTATTTCAGCATATTTTGTCGGATCTTTTCCATATATGCTCCTGTGGAAGCTTTTGATCCTCAGCGGGTTATTTTTTATGATGCCGTCTGCCGTCTGCGTCTGCGTCCATGTCCGGCCGTCCTCCGACCAGGCGATCTTTCCCTGACCAAAGTATCTCCACATATGAGCGAAGTCCGGAGCATCGGGATACGGATTTGAAACGTGCATGCCTGAGACCGCAAAAAAATATCCGAAATGATATTCGATGAGCTGATAAGGAGAGCCTGTTTCAAAGTCCAGGATGCTATCTGCAGCAGTATCGATTTTTTCATAATGCACAGCGCCTGAGTCATTTAAGTATTTTGTGTCGATTCCCACAGCTGAAACATCTTGCCATGAAATCCCGTCGGACGATTCCATAAGTATGAGGCCTGTCCTCGGATTATTCTCTCTGTTAAATATGCCCGCGACGTCTCCGAATGTCCAGGTGTATCCTATTGCCATGAACTTGCCGGACCCGTATGCTGCGCTTGTTATCCTTCCGTCAGAAGCTACCCTCTGTTTAAGGGTCCTGCATTCGTCATCGGAATGATAGATATAGCTCATGCCGCCGTAAGGCTGAAACGTTTCATAGAGGATCCTTCTGCAGAACACGATAACGAAGTTGCCTTTCCCGTCATACGCCATTTTTATAGGAGGTGCGTTATAAGTGCCTATCTCCGTTACTTCCCATTCATAGCCGTACTTTGATTCGGCACGAGCTACTTTGTATGTTTCTGTTCCTTCTATCGGGACCGACCCTACGGCAACGAACTTATTTTCTGCATATACGCAGCAGTCCCAGTTGTAGCCCTTCATGCCGCTTCCCATAAGCCATGTGTAGTTCGGCTTTCCGCACCTGTATAAAGAGCCGGCTGAATCGATGTACATATTGGGGACTCCCCGCGAAAGATACCCGCTGTAGTTTATATGGAGATTAGCATCAGCTGCCGATCTGTAAATATATCCGTTGCTGTTTATTGCCATGTTAGGGATCGGTGTCTATTGTCCTGTCGTAGACATTCGGGAAGCAGATATTTCCGCCTACCCTGAACGATGCAGGACTTGCAGTGAATGCTTTAGACATATTGGAGCCGTTAGTCTTCAGGTAAGACCCGGAGCTCTTCGATGAAGATGTACCACCGGATGATGACGATCCGAGCTTTATGGGAGTCACTCCTTCCATGTGATACTTGTGGCTGTCGAAGCTGAACTTCGTGATATGATAACTGAACGTATCTTTTGCTCCGCCGCCTGATATGCTGACTCTGTCTCCCAGGTCGTAAACGGGATCAGCCGCTCTTTCTATGGAGAACGCGCTGAACTTAACAGGCTGAAGGCCATTTGATATGTTGGTCACGATCACCGTCGCATCTTCCTTGCTCTTTACTGCTATGAACGGATTCGTCCCGAGATCGAGCGTGTATGATTTTATTCCGGTCCCCCAGTTGCTGTTCTTTACCTTGAGTCTGGTGCTGTCATCTAAAGCAGCGTTCACTCTTCTTACGTCTTTTTCGCTGTCGGAGAACGTGCTTCCTTCATGCAGGAACGTGTCCGCTGTTATTGCATCTACCGGATCGTCCCTGTAATTTCTGATCTCTATCCTGCCGTACCTGTTTGCTGCAGCGAATCCTCCGAGAGCAGCCGCGGCTGACGACAGAACGTCACGCCACGTCTTCCAGTCTTTTGTATCAGAAACTGTCTTGAATAATATGCTGCTGCTTCCGTTTATGAGCGCTGCTGTAGCAGATGAGGAATTGTAAAAGCGGGTCGTTATACCGCTCTCAGACGATACGTAGCCGATCATATTCTTAAGGAACGTGTACGGACTTGAATCAAGGAATGCCGTGATGCTTTTTACATCTTCATCGTATTCTTCTTCGAACGCCAGCATATTGTCGTAACAGGTGAGAGCAACTCCGCCTTCCGAACTTTCGGCATTGTCCACGTTCCATGTCCCTATGGGGATGTCGGCCCAGAAGTTATCGTTCCATGCTTCCTGATAAACATCGCAGCCGCTGAGCCCGACATCGTCACCGTATGAATCCGGGAATTCGAAGTAAAGAGCATAGGTGTCAATATAACCGCCTTCCGGGGTGAAACCCACGAAGCTGTATCCTGAATCTCTGAAATCCGCGGTACCGATCAGCTTTGTTTTGACTGAGTCGGTGTACACGCTTACGGTCTTCGACACATCGAAACCGGATGTCCTTACTGCCATAAGCATGTTTCCGTCAGAATCTGCAAGCGTCCCACCATCCGAAGCTTCTAGGCCCTGGTAGTAAGTACCCGGAAGATTGTTAAGAGAGATGTGCCTTATCCTCGTAAGACAGGGAAAGTTCCATTCAAGAGCAGCGCTTCCTGCTCCCGCGTCCCAGTATGTACTTCCGCTGCTTTCGAATGCGCGCCACGCTTCATATCCTTCCTTTTCATGCGATGCATGGATAGTTCCAAAACTGTCAGCGGCTGTGATATCAGGCGATATCTCCGCGAAATCGCCGTCGAACTCACGCCTGTGGAACATTAGCTTTATTACCGCGCCGAGCCACTCCGACTTTTTTATATCCTGACGGATCACCGTCATATCCATCTCGCCCATATATACCTGGCCGATATCGATGCTGCCATCTCCCGCGCACTGGTTCTGGATAAGGAGGCTTCCCTGGAGGATGTCGTCTTCCGTAAGATCGATGACCGTGCCGTCCTTTAGAGTCACTGCTCCCGTAACATACCACTGATGCACTGCCGCGTTCATCGCCTTAAGATAATTTTCTGTTACGCCGTACATTTGCCCCTCCTATAGTTCCTGAAAGTTAAGAGGGCAGTTCCATGCTCCCTTTATATCTTCGTGGTTAACGGATTCCCGGATAAGCTCCGGATTCCACCCGTCCGCGTAGCATTCGATCACGCAGTCAGACTTAGACAGGTCGTCGTAGTACTTAAGGTAAAACGAAGTCTTGTCGTTCCATGCTGCGAGCCTATTCAGCCATGCGTCCGTTAAGCAGAAGGTGCATGACACGGTTACTTTCCTTGAGTCACGCACCACCTTTATCGTCCTTCCTGATTCCGCTGTAAGTATGTCTTCCACTTTCTCCGGCTTAACGCTGTATGATTCCGGGTCCGGGAGCCTCTCCCACGTACTGTTATCGTCCGATAAGTAAAGATAACCCTTTAGCATTTTAATAACCTCCCGATCTTCTGCTTACTTTTCTTACTGCATTAACTACCTGCGATTCGAGCGTAGTTTCTCCTATCTTGACCGTGCAGTATACAGGCTGTGACAGGTTAGCGCCGCTAACTGCCATTCCGGCCCTTACCGCATCGGTTAATCCCGACGTATCAAGGCTAACTGTCCCGTAACCAGGGCTTGCACCTGCTAACGTACCTGCCATGCTGCTTACCGATGACTTTAGCGCGCCTAACCTGCTGCTTATGCCGCTCGTGAACAGATCCACCATGTCTGCGCCCGACTTATCGAAGTCCTTAAGAGGTCCTTCTTCCGGAACAGAGAAGTGTAGATGTTTTGCTATGAAGCTCGCTATTCCCTTCACCTTACCGTAAAGGCTCTTCACATGACTCGCGAGCCCCTTTATAAAGCCGCCGACCAGGTCCTTGCCCCAGTTATATGCTTTTTTACCTAGCCCTCCGAACCAGGATAGGAAGGACTTAACTTTGGAGAACACGCCCTTGATCTTACTGAATACCGCCCTTAACGCATTAAGGAGGATGCCCGCTAACGTCCTTATCCCCTTAAAGGCCAGGCTAAAGGCGTGCTTAAGGAGTGTCAGTGCTGCCTTTATCACCGCGAACTTTACCTTGATCACAGTAACTATAGCGTTAACGAATCCTTTAACGATCGTAACCACTGCCGACTTTATGCCTTTCCATACGTTGCCGAAAAACGAAGCCAATCCCTTCATGAGGTGCTTTATCGCGGTAACGGCGGATGACAAAGTACTTTTGATGCCTTTCCATAACCCTTTCCAGAAATTCCGAAACCCCTCAGACTTATGCCAGAGAAGTACAAATACCGCGACTGCCGCAGCTATCCCCGCGATGATAAGTCCGACCGGGCCAAGCGCCGCCGCGATCGAAACGCCGAATGCTCTTATTCCTGCACCGGCTGCTGCTATGATGCCAGGGATTGCTGTGAAAGCTCCCGCGATGCCGGACCCGAACCTGGTCAGCACGCTTCCGAATCTAAGAAGATCAGGCGCAGCGGATGCTATCGCTCCGATCGAGGTTGCAAAGGAACCGATCGACACTATGAGTGGGCCTATTACAAGGCCTATCCCTGTAAGAGCAAGCGCGACTTTAGCAATGACCGGATGCTGCTTACATATGCTTATCATTTCACTGAGCTTAGGCACCAGGTTCGCAGATATCCATTTAGCGGCCTCTGCTACTGCCGGAAGAAGAACCGCACCGAGCTCTTCTGCGGTATCCCCGAGGACGTTCTTTGCCTGCTGTATCTTTCCGAGATCCGTACCTGCGAACTTGCTGTTCATCTCTCCCACGTTATCGGTTATGACCTGCGAAAGCATTGCGGCCTTTTCGGATTCCGTGCCGTACTTTATGACATCGGCCTGCGCGTCGGTAAATGATATGCCGACTCTTTTAAGCGCTCCCACGTTTCCGTTCATGGCTTTACCCATGAGGTTCGCTATCTGGGTTGCGTCCTGAGCGGTCCCCGCATATCCTTTCTGCTGGACCAGGAGGTTATCCATAGCAGGAAGCAGTTTGTTCACTGTCTCCGGCATCTTCGCAAAAGTAGCGAGCTGCTGCGCGCCGGAAAGAGTAACCTCATCTCCTACGACTCCTTCTCTCTGTAGCTTCGATGCGTATTCTTCAGTTGCCTTTGCTGCCGCTCTTGTCGCTCCCATCCTGGACCTGTAGATCTCAGTCAGTTTGTTTTCCGCGTTCTGCTGCGTGGTTGCGGCATCTATCGCCTGTTTACCTGCATACACTGCTGCGGCAGACATGACCCCGAGAGATCTGCTGACCGCCATGCCGGCGTTCGTTATCTTTGATCCAACGGACTTGAACTTTGCTCCTACTGCTGCCACTCTCTGGGCTCCGACGCTTCCGAACTTCTTAAGTTCATTCTCAAAGTGCTTCAGCTTCGATTCGCTTTCGATGATCTCACGCTGAAGAGCCTTGTATGAATCGGCGCCTAAGTCTTTTCCAGATGACACGTACTGCTCCTGGGCTGCCCTTAAGGTCTTTAGCCTTTCAGATGTATTCTTCACGGAGCTCGTAAGGGCGTCCTGCTTCTGCTTAAGAAGCTCTACATTCCCGGGGTTGAACTTCAGGAGCCTTCCGACTTTTGTGAGTTCGGACTGGGTATTTCTTGCCTGCTTATCCACGTCCTTAAGGGCGTTTTTAAGAGGACCGGTATTCCCGCCGATCTTAACGGTGATCCCTTTTATATTATTTGATGCCATACCGGCTCCTCCTTTTTGCGTATAACAAAAGACACCTGCCGCTGAAGGCAGATGCTATTTATTAACTATAGGCATGTGGTTGTTTCCAAAATGGAAATACCCAATTCTAAGTTATATTATCTTTGATATCCTAAAGTAGGGATTTGCATCACTACACAATTATATAACCCGATTTTCCAAGTACTTTCAGAGATTTATCGTAATCCTCTGCTTTCACAAGAATATAATCTGTATTAAAAGTAGAAACAGCAAAAATTCCGACCTCATTATCTGCAAGCGCAGCTGAAATTTTCGACAATATCCCGATGAAAGAAAAATCGAGAATACCTTGTATCCTCATCATTTTCCATCCATCATCTCTCTCAATAATATTTTGAGGAACATTTTCTGTACAGCATACCAGAGACAACTCCTCGTCTGTCTTCCCGATGAATACAAACTCATCGTTCAAGTTTACTTTACTGTAATCTGTAACCTTACATACTGACATTTCTTGGTTATACTTTTTAATTTCCATATGTCTTTACCTCAGCAAATTTCATTTTACCCGTATATGTATTTGTTTTACCATGGCGCCGCTTAATATTGTACTATCTTTCCGTCAAACTGTCTGTAATCTGTTTGAAGAATTCTGCACTCCATAAGTCGGTTTCGCCGGGATTCCGCAAAAATGGAATAACATCTTCTTTCGCCTGAGAATAGTCAATACTGTCAAATTTACTGCAAAGCATCGCTTTCAGATCTTCGAGTTCAAAAGGATCATTTTCTTCTAAGTGTCCCGACTGAACTAATCTGTCTTTTAGATGCATCCTGTTCACAGGAACATTTCCTGCAATGTAGAAAACATAATCATACAGATCTCGTCCTTTTATCCTGTTGCTCCAAGATCGGCCTATAACAGCATGGATCTTGCCCGCGAATAAAGACGGCTCATCATATAGATTTACTTCATACGGCATCGGCCTCAGGCGATAGCGCCTTTCAAATGCAGCATACTTAGGCGGATTGGTATCTACCTCCAGTTTGATTTTAGTCAGTTCGTTTTTATTTATGCCAAAGTCCGATGACTCATCCGGATAAAACATCAAAAGATGCTCTACAGTATTTCCTTTTACAAAAGCTGATTTGATATTTGAATCCCCGCTTTTTTTCTTCTCCCGTATATCAGCATGCAGCCCGTAAGCGGCTATCTCTTTTTCAAGCTCAGGAAAATACTTTTTAATGTCAAAAGTATCATCCGGTTCTTCAAGTGAAAAATCGAGATCCTCCGAAAAACGGTCGAGTCCGTAAAACATTCTTAATGCAGTACCTCCGTAAAAAGCAGCCCTTTGAAAGAATCCCGCTCTGCTGAGTCCGCACAGAATTATTTCCTGAAGCACTTCCTTCATGGCATTTTTCTTGTCGTATATCGTTTCCGTTTTATATGAGCTGATCATCGTTTCAATAATGGTATTCATTTTGAGTTTCTCCTGATATATCTGTAAAAACGTTTCACATTGGTGCTCGGATAGCTGTCGGCAATTATCTCAAGACTGCCCGGATCTATTTTCCCCAGTTCATATTCATCTATCCTGAGATCTCCGAAAAGCATGGCTTTAAGTTCACTGTAATTTGAAACAGGCCGCTGCTTATATAGCTCATCGCATATTGCCTTTTCCCGTGAAGCAATGAAATATGAATACTGTCCTTCCTGCATATATTCGATCCCAAGATGATACACGTCATCGGGAACGTCCCTGTATGTGTATACTCCGAACTTGTTTTCGTACTTTTTCTTTTTCTTTTTCCCGAAGGTCGCAGATGTAAATGCAATAACGCCTTCCGGTATCATCCCGTAATGCTGCAGCGCGTATTCGAACGACAAATACGACGGGCCGTAAATCGCACCCGCGAGAAGATATCCCGGTGTTGAAGCATCAGTTTCATATATACCCTTCGTAATAGGTATGTAGACGCCGTCTCTTACCATCCGTGACAGCTTGTCATAAGGACTTTTATATTCTTTTAGACCATTCACTATCATTCCTGTAGTATTTATCATATTTTCACCTCATACTCGCATTATATTCGATTTTGAGGTGAAAATCAACCATTATCTGCTACATGTCTCTGAAATTATCAAAGTCTTCCTGTGTTGCTTTCTCAGGCCAGTCATACTGATCATTCATCTGCTCTGTAACTATATCTAACGCGAGTCCTGTATCTAGCAGCCGTATTTCGGCAAGTGAAAGCCCCGTCTGCCGCAGCCTTAATATGTAAAGTGCTGTAGTAACGGGGCGGTCTATTTCTCCTTTTTTTTTGACTGAACGGATGTCTTGCTCGATCTGGCCCAAACGTCCATAATGTCTTTGGCCTGTTCTACCAGGGCCAGAGGAGACTCTATCGTCATCAGCCATTCATATACTTCGGTCCTGCTTATATTCATAAGCTCCGTAAGCGTCTTCCCGGGCTGAAGAGCCATGACGCCAGCGAGCATCGATACTGTCATGAACGCATCACCCGTGCCTTCGTCCATTTCCTCCATGTCTTTTACAAGATCTCCTCCGCTTACGTTATGGTAGATTATCGGTGTTATCGCTGTCGCTTCGAACAGCACTTCTTTTCCGTCTATTTCTATCGTTTTCTTCATGTGCTACCTCCATCAGCTTCCGGACGTTGAGCTTGTAGTTGACTTCGTGTACTCAGGAGTAGGCACTGCAGAGAACCAGCCTGTATATGCAGAGTCTGCTTCATTTGCGAATGCCTTCACGATGTTCTTCACTGTTCCCGCAGCGTCGACTGTCATCGGCTGAGGACTGGCTGTGATCGTGATCTCGTCATCATCCGGCTCCTGCTGGTTGTCCTTGTTCTCTCCCGAAAGATCCGGACGCGATGCTGTGCAGTTATACATCACGTGTCTTGTGTGATACTTGTCGCCTTTGAACTCAAAAAGACAAGCGAATACAGGCATCTCCGCATCCGCATCTTCGTACTGAAGGCCCTTGGTACTATCTTTTACCTCCGCGAGGACTGCCTGCCTCATAGCGTCTGAGAGCATTACCTCTTTCGCGGTGATCTCATATCCCGTATTGCTGACATTGACGAGATAGTTTATCCCGTCGGCTCTCGTTATGCTCTGGCTGCCCTGAGCCTTTGCGGCTATCGATTCGATGCCGGGCTCCTTTACGGGAACTCCGTATGTCACCATGCCGGTCGCCTGGTCTTTGGTCCCTACAGCATAGTAGAAATTGAGCACGTCGAAGTGCTTCTTGTTATTTGCTGTTGCCATATATATCTCTCCTTTTTTATGCAATAGAAAAAGGACGCTTTTAACGTCCTCATTTCCGTTTACTGTATCAATATTTTATCCTGAAATAGTCCAGGCGTTTTTTGAACTCATCCTGCGCACTTAGGCAGGTGTCAATAAGGTATCCTTTTTCATGTTTCCATTCTTTCAGACCCCGGTAGTAAAACATTTTATGTTCTTCGTCTATTATGAACGGGACTATATCATTTCTGAGACACTCCTTGAACATTAGAAGTCTTCCCACTCGTCCGTTCCCGTCCTGGAAAGGATGTATCATTTCGAACTCGTAGTGAAATGCTATTATGTCTTCGAACTTTTTTGTCTTCCTGCCGTTATATCCTGCAATAAGGGACTTCATCTCTGCCGCAACATTTTCAGGAAGCGCAGTCGCGGATCCGCCGACCTCGTTAGGAAGCTTTTTATATTCTCCGACTGCGAACCAGTCTTTCCTTGAATCGCTTGTCCCGTTCTTCAGGATGAAGTGCAGCCGTTTTATCATAGCCTCGCTGATACCCAGCCCCGCATCATCTATGATCATATCTATGCATCTGAAATGATTTGCAGTTTCAACGATGTCATCGACGTTCACGGCCGCATCGGTGATACCGAGGGTGTTTGTTTCAAATATGTACCGCGTCTGATCGTGGGTCAGGCTGCTGCCTTCGATATGATTCGAGTTATATGTTAGATCTATCTGGATCTGATGATAAATGCCGCCTGATATGCTGCTCTTTCTCTCAGCTCTCATTATTTCGAGAAGGGAAAATGGCATATCGGATTTGCCGTTGATGCGTCCCGGCCGCAGTGCTCCCTCCGGAATGTTCCATGTCTTGCCGGTAATGAATGCACCTGGGATTCTTCCATGTGCGCAGTAATTTCTGACAGTCCTTTCGGACAGCCCCCATTTTTCAGCTGTTTTACTTACTGATAGATATTTCATGTCCTGCCTCCTGCATACAGCTATTATACCATATTATCGGCAAGAAATGGTTTTTATCCTGCATATATTTGTTATTTATTGCCGATAGCGGCAGGGGTCATACTTCCATCTCATACAGAACTTCATAGAGCTTTTCGGACTCTATCCATTCTTCACTTTTGTTATATATGATGCCGTGCATGTTAAGCACGGCTTCCACTTTCTCTTCCGCAGCAGGGTCCTTTATATCCGAATACAGCTCGATATTCAATCTCGCCGAAGTAAGATACGTCATTCCGTCTGCCGCAGTGTTATCCGACGCCGGATATCTGAAAGCGATGTACGGGAGCTCCGGCACCTCCCCTTCCGCAAAATGATCGTAGGAGTAGGGCAGGGAAGTCTCTGCTATCATCGCTATGACCTCTTTATGATCCATCTTCTATCTTCCTTTCGATGTCTTCCATCAGTTTCCGCTTTCCTTTTTCCTCGGCAGGTCCTATGTGAGGTATTGCTCTTACTCTTCCTCCGCCCCTTTTAACGTGGCCGTTCTCAAGCAGGTGCGTTAGCCTGTATCTGTCCTTTGACCGGACGATTAGGATTATGCCGTCCTTATCTTCCTTGCTTTTTACGATGCCCCAGCTCTTTTTGTATTTTCCCGTAAGTACCGGCGCGTTATCCCTGATCTCGGACTTTACTTCGTCCGCAGCGTCCTTTACGCATTCCTTGATGTCATCTGTCACGACATCTGCGTACCTTTTCATTTCGGAGTTTATGACCCTGGCAAGGTCCTCCGGCTTAATGCTTTCACCCATTTTCTCTCTCCGCTTTTATCTTCATACAGGTCCTGCGGTCTCCCATAGGATCTATCCCCAAAATATTGTATGCCTTGTTGTCGTAGATCACCCGGTATCCTTTAGGTCTTACGGGAAGGAGAAGCGTCGTGAACCGCACAGTGAAGCATATCTGCTCCTTTTCGTTGGTAGTTGCAGCTTCATACGCTTCGCTGCCGTTTGGCGAAGATACCGTTGCCGCGCACATATAGTAGAAAGTCCATTCCTCCTTGTGGTTTGCGTTCTCATCTGTTATGACCGTAGCCTTTTCTATCCTTATCCTGGACCTCATTGCCGCTATATCCATCAGAACCTCGCTTCCCGCATTGCAGAAAGGAAGCCGCGAAGATTAAGCATAAGGGAGTTCATGTCCGCATCTTCACGATGTTCGTAAAGGTATGCGACTGCATAGTACTCCGCTGCTTTCGCAGCAGCAGCGTTTTCCGCAAGAGTATCGCCTGTGAATCTTCCAGCTGCTTTTACCAGCTCTTCAGCCGCTGCTATCAAATCTTCCGTAAGACTGTCGTCATCAGGATAATCCGTCCTTATGTGCTGCTTTGCTTCTTCTAAAGTTAAGAGCATGTCTTCCTCCTTAAAATGACCTCAGGGCCGCATATTAGGCTGCGGCCCCTCGGACTAACTTATATTTATGTCAGGACCTAGGCAGCTTTCATTGCCAGGGTCTTAACAGCTTCAGGAAGAGTGAGCTTTCCGTCGACACGCTCCGATGCGAGGAATCCGATCTGACCGTTTGCAGCGTACAGCTCGTTCAGTCTCTTGAACGATCTTCCCTGCCTGTCCGCGATCCAGTAGTACGAGAAATCGCCGAACATCATCGGCTTCTTTCCGGCGGCAAGCTCCGGCATGAAGTTCGAAGTATAGTATGGACGGTTAAGGATCATATCAGGAACGCCTACCTGTACGGAAGGCTGCCAGATATATGTGCCGTTGTTGTCCTTGAGCTTCCTGAGCGCCTTTACCGTGGTGTCGTTCAGCATCCATACGGCTTTGTTTCTGTACGGAGTCCTGAGAGAGTGATAGAGATCCATCACGTCATCGAAGGAGATCGTAGCGCCTGTAGTCGTAACTCCGACTTCCGCAGAATCGACGATGCCGGTCGGCTTGCTCTTTCCGTCGCCTGCGATGAATGCTTCTTCTTCCTTTGTGCCGATACGTCTTCCGAACTCTGTAGCGATGTACGATTCGATGTCGAATACATTGTCGTTTATGAGTTCGTCAGATACCTTTATAGCAGTACCAAGCTTATATGCCGCGATAGTCACCTGACTGAAGTGGTCGTCGCTTTCAGGATAAAGGCCGTTTTCGTCCATCCATGCAGCTTCTCCGTGGCTTGCGACTACAGGAATCTTTCTCTCGCCGCTCTGCGTCTGTATGATCGTCGCGATGCTCCTGAAGATGTTCTCGTCCTGCAGGGCATCGATGAGCTTTCTCTCGAACTCGTCCGGCACAAGGTAGCCTCCGTCTGCATCGGTTCCTATAGTCAGCACATCGTTCACATCATAGAAGCCTTTCTTCCTGAGACTATTCCAAAACGCCGCTTTATATTCGCCTGACGCTGTCCCTTTCTTTTCCTTCTTAGGCTCTGCACCTCCCGGGATGTTGGTTATAGGCTTTGAAGTAGGCTTTGCCATCTCGGCGTCGATTGCAGCCTGCTTTTCCAGCCTGTCAATTTCTTTCCCGAGAGCTACAACGTCGGCCTCCATCTTATCGTAGGTTTCAGCATCTTCTGCTGATATGGTTCCTTCAGGAGACCTTTTTGTTTCAAGGAAAGCCTTAGCAGCCTCCCAGGCCTTGGCTCTCTTTTCCCTGAGTTCTAATATCCGGTTCATTTGTTCCTCCTTAATGGCTGATAATATTCAGCCTTTTCTCAAGCATTTCAAAAGGCACTGCGTCTTCTGCAGCACCTTCAGGCTCTTCTTTCTTTGGTATTAACTTTGACAGCATGGAGTTTGTTACAGCTGCTCTCGAAAACATCATTGCTTCCGGAGGCTCCACGCTCTGACCAGCATCAAACAGTATGTCGTCAGCGAAGCCCATCTCCTTTGCCTTTGATGCATTGAGCCAGGTCTCCGCATCCATTAGATGAGATATCTTGGCTCTGCTAATTCCGGTTTTTATCTCGTAAGCGTTCATGATGGATTCTTTTACTTCATCCAGCATGGCTATTGCTTTCTGCATTTCAGCGGAATCTCCGATCGCTATAGTCGCAGGGTTATGGATCATCATCATGGCAACAGGGCTCATAAGTACTGTCGTCCCTGCCATTGCGATGACCGATGCGGCAGACGCCGCAATGCTGTCTATCTTTACCGTAACGTCATGCGGATAGTCCATCAGCATGTTGTAGATCTGGGCGGCTGCGAAAACGTCACCTCCCGGAGAGTTTATCCATACCGTGATATCGTCTTCTCCTTCTTCAAGCTCCGACCTGAATGCTGCAGGAGTTACTTCGTCTCCAAACCATGTCTCGTCCGAGATCTCTCCGTTTAAAAAAAGGACCCTTCCGCCTGAGTCCTCGTCCTTTATCCAGTTCCAGAATTTTCGTTTCATTCGTTCCTCCTCATTTTAGTACTGTCAGGCGCGCTCCTGGCAGCTCCCGCGAATGCGCCTGCATCCTTTAATTTTGTCATGCTGCCGTTGACAAGATAAAGATCTCCTCCTTCCTCTTCGGATATAGGATTCATGTCCTCCATCTCTCTTATGTCGTTTGCAGACATCCATCCGTTCTGCCTTGCTACGGCGTACCCGTTCATCCTGCTCTGATAGTCGCCGCGCATCAGTCCGTCCACATTGAACTTGATGAAGTACTGCTTCTTTTCATTTTCCGTTAGAAGCGTCTTCTGCAGTGCCTGTTCCCACCTTATGACCCACGGGTCGAGGGTGTACTTTACGAACTCTAGGCTCTGCTGCTCTATATTCGAGAACGACGACTTCTCGAGATCTCCCACCATATGCGGCGGGATTCTGTAAAGCCTCGCGATCTCGTCTATCTGGAATTTCCTTGTCTCAAGGAACTGCGCTTCTTCGGGAGGTATACCTATCTGCTGGAACTTCATTCCTTCTTCTAGGACCGCCACCTTATGCGCGTTGCCGCTTCCCTGATAGACCGAGTTCCAGGATTCACGCACCTTACCGGGGTCTTTAAGTATCCCAGGGTGCTCCAGGACTCCTCCCGGATTTGCGCCGTTAGCGAAAAAGCTCGCGCCGTATTCTTCGCAGGCGAGCGTCATGCCGACAGCGTTCCTTGCCATCGCGATAGGGGAGTAGCCTATGAGGCCGTCGAACCCGAGCCCCGGAATATGCAGCACATCTTCATCGGCAAGCACTATGACTCCGTCATTTTTCATATATGGGTCATTGCCGTCGTATCTCGTGTACCTGTAAACTATCTTTCCGTCAGAGCCCCGGTCTACTTCCATCCTGTCCGGAAGAAGCGGATACAGGGCGATGATCCTGCCCGCGTTATCACGTATGATCTGCGCGTAGGCGTTTCCCCATATGAGAAGGTGACTCATCAGTGCTTCCCTGAATATGAACGACGTCATTTCCTTATTCGGTTCATTATGAAGAACGTAGAACAGGGGATGCAGGTGGTCCATTTCCTTGCCGCTACCGGTGTATCTATAGACGTTTAATGGCAGCGATGCTATCGCCTCCGAAAGTATTCTCACGCATGAGTAGACTGCCGTTGTCTGCATTGCCGTACGTTCGTTTACCTGCTTCCCTGCTGTGCTCGCTCCGAAGAAGAACGAATATGGCTGCGAGAGATAGTTCGTTACCGGCTTGTCTCTCGGTTTTCTTAGTTTGTCCATGAATGACATGAGGCCCTCCTTTTTGATTACTAAAAAAGCGCCTCATAAGAAGCGCTCTGCTAAGATATATACTGTTAAATTTAAGTTATATGCACATTATTTCGTCTTTTATGTGCATAAAAGCTTCACCTGAGTTTTGAATTATTATCAGTCCAGCTCCGCAAGTTTTCTGCTTATGTCTGAGGCACAGTAATAAACATTTGTGACTACTACCGTCGTGTTTTCTATATCGGCAGCACTGCGTACTTATCCATATCAACGTTGCTTCCTGAATGCATCAAATGCCTCCTTCGCATCAATCGTTTCCCCGGATCTTATATCATTTATTCCGTCGTTAATTTTTGACCGTATTTCTGCTGCCGACATTTTCTCGGCATCAACTGACGCAGGTGCCTTCGGAAGTGATACAGGAAATGGAATGCCTCCTGTCAATGCTATCTGCTTGAGATAAACGTTCACTGCTGACGACATCGAAATACCAAGCTGAGACAATACGTCTTCTGCGTTCTTTTTATCGGAAGGATCTACTCTTAAATTGAGTGTTGCTGTTTTTTCCATTATCATCATCTCCTTGCCAACAATGTAACGCATTTTACAGTACAATTCAAGAGCTGCGTATAATGGATCCCGGTTCCCAGGCTTTCTGGCAACAGCAATATCTCATCTTAGGTCACCCGCAAGCGACACCTAATATTCATTTGCGAAAGATAGTTCGTTACCGGCTTGTCCCTCGGTTTTCTTAGTTTGTCCATTAGTGACATGTGCTCCTCCTTTTACTGCATGAAAAAAGCACCTCGTGTGAGATGTTTCTGCATATTCTATGTTATTATCTGCATATTATTTCGCATTATATATGCAGAAAGTTAAGCCGTATATTTCTCATATCACGACTATGCCTCTCTGGTCATATATACTTTCGCTGTCCTGGTGACGTATCGCACGGTCAAGTGCCATGACTGTTGCCACTGCTCCGTCGATCTTCTCCGTCGATTTTTCCTTATCCATCTTGATGTTCCCGGCAGGGTCGGTCCTTACATAGACATTGTCCATCATCCAGCGCAGCACTTTGTTGCCGCCGTGCGCGATCTTCTGTTCCAGAGTAAGTTTCATGAGCTCCTTTGTGGCAGGGGACATGTCCTTGTACCCCTGCCCGAAAGGCACTACTGTGAATCCGAGGCCTTCAAGGTTCTGGACCATCTGCACGGCTCCCCATCTGTCAAACGCGATCTCTTTTATGTTGTAGTCTTTACCGAGATCGTCTATGAACTTTTCTATGAACCCGTAATGGATGACATTTCCTTCTGTGGTATTGAGGGTGCCTTCCTTTTCCCAAAGATCGTAAGGAACATGATCCCGCCGGACCCTTAGATCCATGTTCTCTTCCGGTATCCAGAAGAAGGGAAGCACGATGTACTTCTCGTCATCGGTCCTCGGTGGAAATATGAGCACGAATGCCGTAATATCTGTAGTGCTCGAAAGGTCTAAGCCCCCGTAGCATTCACGTCCCTTCAGTTCTTCCGGCAGTACTTCGAATCCACATGCGTCCCATTTTTCCATCGGCATCCACCTTACCGACTGCTTTACCCACTGATTTAGCCTGAGCTGCCTGAACGAGTTTTCCTCGGCCGGGTTCTGCCTTGCAGAATTGCATGCTGCTTCGACTTTGTCAATTCCTACTGTTATGCCAAGCGACGGATTTGCTTTCTTCCATACACTTGGATCTGTCCAGTCCTCCGATTCGTCCGCCCCGTATATGACAGGGTAGAATGTCGGGTCGATCTTTCTGCCCTCTAATATATCGAGCGCCTTCTCGTGCTGTTCGTAGCAGATCGAGTTTCGGTCCGTTCCGGCAGTGGTTATAAGAAAATACATCGGCTGCATACGAGCATCCCCGGAGCCCTTAGTCATTACATCGAAAAGCTTCCTGTTCGGCTGCGTATGGAGCTCGTCGAATACGACTCCGTGTATGTTGAAGCCGTGCTTTGAATATGCTTCCGCTGACAGTACCTGATAGAAACTGTTCGTCGGCTGATAAATTATCCTTTTCTGAGATGCGAGTATCTTGACCCTCTTTCCGAGAGCAGGACACATCCTTACCATGTCGGCAGCTACGTCGAACACGATCGCGGCCTGCTGCCTATCTGCAGCGCATCCGTAGACCTCGGCCCGTTCCTCTCCGTCTCCGCAGCATAGAAGCAGCGCTACAGCTGCAGCGAGCTCGCTGTTATGAGTAGGCAAAAACGAACGTCCTACAAGATACTGATGCGACGGGCTGTCCACCTGTATGCACTGCATGCCTCTGTTTTCTGTTTTCTCTATCGACCGTATATATCTGAAGTGGCTTCTTGTCCCAGGATCTCTTTCTGCGCTGTTATCCTGCTTCCTTGAAAGGCAGCTTACCTTCGTATCGCTGAATGCCGTAAACTTTACATAGTACAGCGTCTCCCCGGTCTCTTTCCTTCCGCACTCGGAGCTTGGCTTTCCCCAGTCGTTTCTCTGAGTCGATACTGCAGTTGTTACTGCGTTCTTGATCCCGAGGCTCCACAGGAGCTCGCTTACGCTTTCGGATAATGCCTTCTCAGTCGATGTGTAGATGCCCTGGCCTTTTCTAGTGCTTACTGCGCCGTCCGAATCCATAAGTCCCTGCAGTAGTCTCAGCCTCTGATCATATGACGCCCTGAGATAACTTACCGGGATCACCTTGTCTCTGAAGCTTTCAAGAAGCACAGCTTTAAGCTCCGGTATCCTGAGTATGATGCTGTCGCCTACGTTCTGCCATGAATGTATTTCGTGGTAGTACGGTGTGATCTCGCGCAGCACTCCTGCAATATCTCCAGTCCTTACAGTGATCTCGGGTTTAACGGCATTACCGTTCCCGAGCCAGTATCCCATAAGGTACGGCTCTATTGGAAGGTCCGCGTCAGGAGCTTCGATCGCTCCCGGAAGTGGAATGCGGAACCTTACGCAGCTCCCGTCACGCGGCATCCTGTAAAGCTCTTCGGTAGTCATGATGCAGTGCTTTCTTTTTCCGCATGTATATTCTCCTTCCCACTGATGATGCTCTCCCGCTTCTATTACCTGGCCGTCTCTGAATGTGATCCTGTATGCCTGTTCATCGAAGTCGACTTTGCTTTTCGCTGTTACGCGGCATTGCTTTCCCGTATCTGAAAACACCGTATCGCCTACGGCTATATTTCCCATATTCACAAATCCATCCGGAGTGGGAATTAGCGTATCAAGTGCGAGCTGCTTCCCCATCTTTTTGGGTATTTCTATGTAGGCGGTGTTGAACTGCCTGTATCCGTTTCCCTTTAGGACTCCGAAGAGGTCTCGCACGATACGTTCCTGCCAGTCGATCAGTTCGAACGGCTTTCCGGCCCAGGTACCTTTTGTGTGACAGAGGCATTCAATGAAGTTCACCGCATAATCTGCAGCGTCCATATCGTATGCGGAGCCTTCGGCCATGAACTCTGTCGGTTTGTAATCTTTTAGCTTCCGCATGATGCCTCCTTTCACGGCAATAAAAAAAGACCGTATGGCCTGTACGACCAAAAGAGCCTCTAAGCTCTTCCGGTATTCTTTAGTTGTATTTTTTCATAAGTATTGCGAGTGCTGCCTTTGCTTCGTACGTTTCGGGAACAATGTCCCATCCGCGATCGAAGTTTGCTATGAATTTACCATCCTGCTTCAGTGTGAGCTTTGAGATGCGTCCTTCGTCTATCCCGTAGACGCTGGACTCGTCGAAGTGCTTCACCCAGTAATGAATAATGCAGCTTCCGATTTTTAGCGTTCCTTCGTTATGCATTTTTTCATTCCTCTCTCGTACTCATATTCATCAAACCCTTTGTAACCCTGAAGAGCTTTCCTTATCTGCTCCGGTGTGAACTTCTTCAGTTCTTCTTCCGCTTCGTGTATTTCCTTTAGAAGCTTTTCGCTGCTCTTTTCCATGGCCACTCCTTATCTTTCCACCGTCGTCATGAACTCTGCGTCCTTGATTTCGTAGTTTTCAAATCCGCCTGCGCTGAGGTAATTCTCGACCTGCTTCTTTGCCTGGCTTGCGCTGCAGGTCATTACCATGAAGTCCTCTGTAACCGCCGTCGGAAGCGAACTAGGATCGACCGACTCTCCGCCAAAATTTACTGTGACCTTGTAGCAGTGTCCTGTTTCTGCCGTGATTCCGAGTGCCTTGTTAGCTTCTTCTTTCTCCTCCTGCGCTGCGAAGTAGTCGAAGTCTGAAATGGTAATCCCGAGGGCTCTCATCTTTGCGCCTTCAATTGTGATCTTTTCTATGCTTGCTGCGTATCCTGCTCCGCAGGTTTCTGCAGTGCTCCATGTAAGGCTTAAGATTTTCTCGGCTGCTTCTTTCTTTGCTTCTTCGAATCTTGCTGTTGCTTCGTAAAGCTGTTTCTGGAGTTCGTTTCTGTATTCTTTCATGTTCTCTGTCATTTTGGTTCCGTCCTTTCTCTTTGTTAATGTTCTCTTTTGGTATGTACATTAACGCTCTTGACGGTACATATATCAAGCTATTTCAGAGTCTTTTTATGTATTTCTCTATCAATATACCAGCGTGCTTTTTCAAGGTCCTCGACGTATTTCCCCGGATCCTTTTTGCCGGCGCGCGATATGTATTTCACTGCATTCCCGAGTGAGTACCCGAGACCTTTAGCTTCGATAAAATCAATAGTTTCTATTCCTCCATCGCAGTAATGGTCCGGATGATTTATGTTATCTCCCATATCAGCTATCCTCCCCAGTCATAATAAAGTGAACATATTCTTTCCGGTGGTCCTCAAGATATGTCACCAGCGCATATAAGTCCATTTCAAATGCTATCCGCTGGACCATAACTACATCTACCATATTCGTCCTGCCGGTGTCACTCACCTGCAGTATTTCCGCTTTCACTTTGTCATTCATTTCGTTTTCTCCTGTATGATTTTTATAACGTCTTCTCCCGGTATTACATTGAGGCTTGACCCATTATTCCATGAAACCATTATGCTTCCGATAGCATCGATTCCTGTAATAGTTCCAGTTGTGCCTGCCGGCGGCGCCTGCGGATCTTATCCATGCGGACGAGCTCTACTATTGTGCCTGCAGGATATTCTTTCCTAAGGCTTTCGATGATTTCTCTACTTGGCGTTCTCATGTCTTGCCTCCCTGACTTTTATAGTTGCAGCTCTAAGCTGCTCTTCTGTTTTGAATGCGCAGTTTCCTTTAAGCCTCCTTAGGAATGCTGTCCTTGGCTCCGGATTTTCCGGTCCAAAGCCGATCCGGACCAGCCATGTTCTCATAGCGTACTTTTCGTTTTCCGGTTCGTGCGGCTTTGGCTGTATGCTTCTTCTTTCCTTTGCCTCTCTGCACATTGCAGATGCAAGCTCCGTATAGTCGATCGGCCTAATCTGATTGTCGCTCGGAAACGTGAATGTAATTTCCTTCGCTGTGATCTTTACTCCCTTGAGAGCGTCTTTCCCGCAGCTCTTAAGCGACTCCATGAAGTCAGCCTTTGTTTCCGGCTTTGCACCTTCGAGTTCTTCGACAAGATTATCTGACGCCGACAGGACTTCGCTTCCCATAGCCTTTGCCAGCAGATACTGCCAGCTCTTTATCATGTTCACGAGATTCGTTAGCGCCTTGCCGTCGTATCCATCTGACGGGATCTTGACTTCGATCTTTTCTACTTCTGCCATTATGTGTACCTCCCTTTTTGGTACTTACATATATCACTCTGAAAGTACATAATATCAAGCTAATTCTGCAGCTTCAGCGAAAGAATATTCCTTGCCGCCCCTTATGAGGACCACGTCATCGGATGATCCGGTCTGCTCTATCATGCGGCTCACGACCACGTCGCAGAACTTCTCGTCAAGCTCTATCCCGTAGCAGATGCGGTCCGTCTGCTTACAGGCGACCATTGTGCTGCCAGATCCGATGAACGGATCGAGCACTATACATCCCGTCATGGATGAGTTCACGATTGGGTATGCAAGAAGAGGTACCGGCTTCATCGTAGGATGATCGGTGTTCTTCTTCGGCTTATCGTATTCCCAGATAGTAGATTCCTTCCTGCCGTTATACCATTCGTGCTTTCCTTTCTTCTTCCACCCGTAAAGGATCGGTTCGTGCTGCCACTGGTATGGAGAGCGCCCGAGCACCAGGCTCTGCTTCTTCCATATGCAGCAGCCGGAGAGATAAAAGCCGGCGTCCTGAAAAGCTTTCCTGAAGTTCAGTCCTTCGGTATCTGCATGGAACACATATATGCTCGCATCATCCGCCATGACCTTTTCGGTATTTAGAAACGCATCATAAAGGAACTGATAGAACTTGCTGCTACCCATGTTGTCGTTCTTTATCTTGCCTGCGCTTCCTTCATAGTCCACGTTGTACGGCGGATCAGTTACGACAAGGTTTGCTTTCTTTCCGTCCATCAGTGCTTCGTATGTTTCCGGGACTGTGCTGTCTCCGCAGTATAGTCTGTGATTACCGATGAGCCACAGATCGCCAAGCTTTGTTACCGCCGGCTTCTTCAGCTCTTCATCCACATCGAAGTCATCGTCCTGAATGTCATCATCAGTTAATAGCTTATTGATCTCGCTATCGTCAAACCCGAGAAGATCCACATCGAAATCCGTTCCCTGAAGATCTGAAAGCTCAACCGCAAGCATCTCTTCGTCCCAGCCGGCGTTGAGCGCGAGCCTGTTGTCCGCGAGGATGTATGCCTTCTTCTGCGCATCGGTGAGATCTTCTGCGAACACGCACGGAACTGTTTTGTATCCTTCCTGCTTCGCGGCTTCGATCCTTCCGTGTCCGACAAGGACATTTAAGTCCGCGTCTATCACGGCAGGCGATACGAATCCGAACTCACGGAGCGATGCCCGTATCTGATTTATCTGTGAAGGGGAGTGGGTCCTTGCGTTCCGCGCGTACGGGATCAGCTTATCCACTTCCACCTGTTCTATCTTTTTTGTATCTGCCATCTCTTATCCTTTCCTGGTACGGAGAAGTCTCTCCATTACATCGTCCTGCGGAGTTGCTCCCCGGTAATCCGACGAACAGTTCTCTTTTACGATCTGATATATCTGAGCCCACATCTGATTAACCTGTTTCATGTACGTCTGGCTCATACTGACGTAAGGCGACGCGATCGCGGCTCCCGTAGTAGGGTGCTTTGCGAGGAACCCGTATTCCGATATCGCACGCTCACACTGTATCCATCTTGCGACGAACATCGAGTACTCGCTTAAGACCTGGATGCTGACTAGCTTCTCGCAGCCGCGGTCCTTAAGCCAGTTCCATGTCTCTTCGTACACTTCGTCCGCGCACAGGTCGATGCCGTTCTTCTGTTTGTCTTTCATGTATGCCTTAGGCTCCGGCATATCGCTTCCGGAAAGTTCATCAGCTTCCGGAAGGTCTATAACCTTTAGCGGCCTCCTCCCGGGATTCCCGTCTGCAATCTTATCTGCCAAAGGCTTTGCCGGTCTTCCGCCCGTTCCCGGCAGCGGTCCTCGTTTTCCCATGTCTTATTCCTTTCAAATTGTGCTTAATACCCCAAAAACTTACGCAATTTTGTGTACGCTTGGGACCGCCGGTCTCCATTTTAAAGGGTTGTAGAGATTGATACGGGGGCGGCCTCATCCGTTGCAATTGCTATGTTTCTTTGACCTGATAGTTTCTTCATCGCTTCTATCAGTTCAAGCTCACGCATAAACTTGAGACGCCAGTAGTTGCCTTCCGTTATCTTTTCATACCAGTCGATGGAGTAACTGCCTTTGATCTGTCCTTTAAGTGAATTGCAGATGCGATGAGACAGCTGGCAGTTTGCCATTGAATGATCGCCGCCTTTTGAAAGCGGTATGATATGATCTATTGTTCCGTCCCAGTTGTTGTCGATGCCTTTTACAGGATGCACAGGAAGTCCGCAGATCTGACAGATACCTTCGTCCCGTTCATATATGTCTTCGTACGATACGTCTTCGACAAACTGATCTTTAAGCTGCTGGTCTCTTTGCTTTCTGTACCTCTTGTTGTATTCTTTGTGCCTGGTAGTTGCATGCTCTTTACGTCTTTCATTTTTATCTGCGCACGCTTTGCAGCAGAACTGCTTTCTTGTGTCGCCGCATTTTGTAGCAAAGACTGCTCCGCATTCCTTGCACACACGTACCTGAGTGACATGCTGATCTGCCCACTCATCGCGCTTCTGTTTAAGAGTGGCAGCATATCCGCATTCTCTCGAACAATAGATCTGGTGGCTGTATTTCGTTTCGAATTCTTTGCCGCAATGTTTACATATCTTTTTGTAAAGCTTAGGTTCCGATTTTTCTTTTGGAGGCTTTCGTCTTGATGCAATCGCAGCTTCTCTGCACTCTTTACTGCAGTACTTGATCTTGTGGCCATTAGGCTTCCAGAACTTCTTTCCGCAGTAAGCACATGTCCTTTCCTTCTTCTGCGTCTCAGCGTAGTGTCTTGAGCCGCATGTTGAGCAGCAGAAGCGGTTGGCTTTATATATTGTGTCAAACGGTTTACCGCATTGCTCACATATTTTGTGATGAACTGTCCTTCCTGATTTCTTGTTTTCAGTTGTGCCCATATCTGCCTCCAATAAAAAAAGCACCTTGCCGGTGCTAAAATCTATATACTTTATGTCCTTCTTCTGTCATAGTCTTAACGTCGTGACAGTGCTTGCACAGCGGCTGCCAGTTGCTCTCGTCCCAGAATAGCTGCTGGTTTCCTCGGTGAGGCACGATGTGGTCGACGACGGTTGCCTTGGTGACTCTGCCTTCTTTTAAGCACGATGCGCAGAGCGGATGCTTTCTTAAGTACGCTTTGCTGATCTTCTGCCACCTTGAAGTGTATCCGCGCTTTCCTGCCGACTCACGGTCTGACCGGTGAAGCGGAGCATGCACGTCGCAGTAGTCACCTTCGGTCAGGTTCGGACATCCAGGATGCTTGCATGGTTTAAATGGTTTCTTTGGCATGATTTCCTCCATAAAAACAGCGGCCTTTACATAAAAGGTCGCCGTTCATAATGTTCATATTGAATATAGTTATTATAATTATGATCCCAAATAAATATTTCCCTTGGTTAATGTACCACTCGGACCATACTGTGCAATTATTGAATCTACTATGCTCTTACTTGCAGTTGTATAATTAATTGTCAAATGTGCCGAGCTGTCAGTTGCAGCATAATAAAACATACCTTCTGGCACAAACTTTGAAGAATAGATTTTCATCGTACAATTCAATGACTCACACTGCGAAAAGGCATAGTATGCTCCCGACACGTTGGCCGGAATATCAGGTGCGTTTATAAGCCTTGTGCATCCGGAAAATGTATGGCTTAAATCTGTAACAGATTCCGGAATCGCAGGTGCCGTTTTAAGCGAAATGCAGTTGTAAAATGTGCTCGCTAACGCTGTAACATTTACAGGAAGATTTGTAATGTTAGTAAGAGCTTTACAATTTGAGAATGTTCTATCCATATCAGTAACACCAGTCGCGTTTGTAAAAGACGGCATGGTAGTGAGCGAAGTACAACGTTCAAAAGTAGACTCCATTGATTTTACGGACTGCGGGATTGACGGTGCCGTTGATAATTTCTTACAGCCGCTAAACGTTCCATCCATTTTAGTTACTGTTTCAGGTATGGCAGGCGATGTCGTAATGTCAGCGTCTTCGAACCATTTACTCATGTCTAATGGTTTAACCGCTGCATCAATGCTTGCTGAAGTTATCGATATTTCATTCGTATCACAGTACCAATACCAAGGTGACTCATCTTCAAAGTACTGCGTATTACCTTTACCTTCGAAAGATAACTCCCCTGTAGAATATATTTTAGCCTGTACATTATTTTTTGCGGTATCTTCATTATATGCAATAGTAACTCCGTCAGGCGCACCTATGTTATATGTTTTAACAACATATTTATTTACAGTAAGGGTTACCGTATCAGACGTTGCTGACAGATTCCCGTTTTTAACTATGCAGTAGTATTTCCCTGCATCTTTTGTCATAGCAGGTTCTAGTGATAATGTACTTGATGTTCCATCACTAAGTGCATTCCCATCTTTGTACCACTGATACGACAAGCCATTTACAGCTTCAACCGTCAAATTAACAGCATCAGCACTGTTGACTGTTTGCGACTTTGGCTGCGTAACTATTTTCGGTGTATAATCAGGAGCTGTGCTTCCACCTCCGCCTCCGCTTGCAGCTCCGCCGGAATTACCGGACGCTGCTTCTAGGGTCAGTTTAGCTGTATCTGATTTCAGCGACTTGCTGCCGTTTGACACCATGCAGTAATAGCTTCCAGCATCCGAAGCCGACGCAGACGAGATAGTATACATCCTTGTTGTAGCGCCCGTAATTGCTGTACCATCCTTATACCACTGATATGATTTGGTGTTCTGTGCTGTGATCGCGATCGTAACGCTATTTCCTGATGCAACGGCTTTGTTCTCCGGTTGAGCCGTTATGACTGGCGCGCCCATTGCCGTTTTCACGCTAAATACATTCGAATAACTTCCGTATCTTCGTTTATGATTTACCGTTCTGTATGCTCTTATCTTGAAATTATACGATGTCTCAGAATCCAGATCTTTTACTGTGTATTTCCGTAACGATGTCGTTTTTATCAACTCGTAATTGGTACCATCTTCTTCAAAGATCTGATATTTCTGTGCGCCTGACGCTTTACTCCAGTTAAGTGTCAAATGCGAGTCACGTATAAACGTTGCCCTAATGCCCGACACTTTGCCTGGTACATTCGACTTTGCATATGCAAGCTGCGGAATAAAAGTAACAGTCACTGCAACACAAAGAATTACAGCCAGAATCTTTCTAGCTTTAAAATTACCCATATATGATCTCCTCCTCTCGAAATCCTCACGATTAAATTATATCATACTGAGTAATGCATATCATTCTATATTATGCATTTATGGCAGTATCGCTTAAGATTCCATTACATGCTACCACCTTATCTCTCCCGCATAATATGTATCTGCGATCCACGTCTGAATGTCATCCGGAAGGGCGGCGATAAGTTTCTTCGCATAGGCTTCCGATTCGATTGCTTCGTTCTTCGTTTTATAAAAAGGGCACGCTGATCCCAGGCATCTTCTTACGCTCAGGGCTTTGCACATTGAGCCCTTCTTTGCAAAACAGTCAAGCATTAGGCTCACTCCTTCCTGCAATAGAAAAACCTCCGGGGATTTCCCAGGAGGCCTTCATCATTTTTTATCTTCTTTGCTAAGTATATACTATCACAACTGCCAGAGTGTCTTCAAGAACCACGAAGTGTCATCTTGCAAATTCATATACCTATTTTCATCGATATACTTTACTTCGATGCCCTACCGTAAGGATGAGTATAATCACTTTGTCGTCTTCAATGTTTGCCAGAATTCTGTAGTCGCCTACCCGGTATCTCCACTCTCCGCTTTTATTTGCCGTCAGTCCTTTTCCTTTAGCACGTGGATCTTCACACCCGACAAGGTTTTTCTCGATCCATCCTAAAATTATAGCTCGTGTAGGTGCGTCTATTTTTTTTAACTCTTTAACTGCCTGCTTTGTATACATTACGTCGTACATTTTTTATCCTAACATTTTTTTAATTTCTTCATGCGAATATGTCGTAGGATCTTTCCTGTATTCTGCCATGGCTTTGTCATAAGCAGCAAGATCTATTTCATCCTCGATACGTGCAATGACGCTGTCTCTCACCAATTCCGAAATAGATATATTGTGCATTTTCGCATACTTTTTTATCAGCAACTCATCTTTGCTGTTAAGTCTCACTGATATTGGCATTGTGTTCTCCTCTTCTTTCTGTAATACATTGTATTACAATTATGCTTCTGAGTCAAGATGAATAATCGAAGCCCGTAAGGAAACGTTTATCTGCGGTAATAGAAAAACCTCCGGGATTTCCCCAGGAGGCCTTCATCATTTTTTATCTTCTTTGCTGATTATATAGTACCACAACTGCCAGAGTGTCTACAATAGACATGATGTGTCTTTTATATACCTGAAGTGTCCAATTTCGCCTGAATTTCTAAAAGTGCCTTGTCATGAAGCTTCAAAATGTAACGCCGCTCATAACCTGCAGCCTCAGCTATCTCCGTCCACTGCTTCCCGTTAATATAACGTGATGCGAGAACGATCCTGTAGTCGACGTTATCCATGCTGCCGATCATGTCGCATATCTGTTTCTTAAGGTCAACCAGATGATCGATCTCGTCATTGATCTCGTTCTCAAGGTCTACGATCTTGACTATCGTGTTCTCCATTCTGCTTTCTCCTCCAGCGCAGCTTTTCGGCATATCGGACAGGACGGTTGTTGCCTTCGTGGCAAGTGCGTAGAGCGAATCCAGCTGCTCAAGCTTCAGATCAATATCCTTGTCTATTTTATTTACCTGCATAAGGTATTCTTTTGCTATCATATCGGCACTCCTTTCTTAGCGTTTTTATTATCCTTTCGCCATCGATATCGCAGAGATCAAAGCACCATGATGACCTTAAGAACTTCTCGAGTTTTTTTATTACGTATGCCGCCTTCATATCCTGCCTGTGCATCGCTTTCCAGACGGCATGCCTATAGTCCTTTGCTGCCTGCAGCACGATCGATGCGGCAAGAGCCCTGTATGCTTTTTCAATATCATTCATGACGTCACCTACATTCCGATCGACTCATCGAGAAGCTTTTTGAGCTTATCAGCTTTCAGTTTTTCGGTATCGCGCTGGCGTCTTGCTTTCCTTAAGTGATTCTCAAGCTTATCGATCGACTTTACGGCATATCTCTCTATGACGCTCTCTTCTTTTATAATGTGCGATATTCGTTTCTCAAGTTCATCGTTCTTTTCCGCAAGTCTTCTTCTGTCTTCCATCATAATCCGGATGTCATCCGCTTTAAGTGCGACTGGACCGTTCTTTGTATTTATGATAACCATGTTTTTTCCTTTCTTTTCCTGAATGCGTCGCAGATCATGTGACCTTCGACTTTTTTAGATGTTACTTTGCAATACTTTGTTCTATCCGATCTGAAGATGCATTTATCACATCTGTACTTCCCGATCGCCTGTTTTATATCTATCATTTTGGCTTCCTTCCGGGCCTTTCCGCATGTTCCTATAGAAAGGCCTCTTTGCCGTTCTTCCAAAACCACCATTTTGTTACCGCTGAGTGGTATAACGCTGAACGCAGCATTTTCAAGGGCTGTAGGCATATAAAAGATATATAATATATATAATTACCAATAATATTATTAATATATATAAGGGACTATACGTTTCCTTTTATATTCTTCCATAAAGCCTTGTGTATTTTTTCTGCGTAGCGGTAATTTGGTAATATTTCCTTTAAGTCCTTGAAATCAAGCCGTTTCCGCTTCAACCATATGGTAATTTCTCAAAACATCATTCCTTCCTGGACCGCATATTCAAAATACTCATCTGCGTCCATGCTGCATCCCAGCTGCTTCTCGAATCTCGGCCTGTTAAGGGCAACGCATCTGCAGCTCTGGCCGGATATTGAAGCAACTTTTGTTTTGCGTTTTACATCGGTATCCGCATATTTCCTAGATATCATCCATACCAGAAGCGATTCCGGGCTATACTGTGCTTCCCTGCATGCATCGTCAAATACCGATTTGATAATATAGATATGTGACTTTGTGACTGAGCCGATCCGCCTTACAGCTTTGAACTCGTCGGCATAGAAGAATGCAATATTCTGCGTGACCCAGCCTTCGAGCCATTCGAATGCTTTCTCGTTCTGGTCGATGTCCTCGTTTGTAGCGAGGTACGGAGTTATGTCGGCAGCGCTAAGGGCAAGATCGTCACTAAATATCCATTCCGATATCAGACTGTCCGCCGTAAGAATCGTAGCTGCGCTGTTTGTCTGCTTTCCTCCAAGTTTTGAATCATCGGATAGCTGATCGGCAAATTCTTTGTAACGTTTTTTCGCAAGTTCCAGGCCGCCTTTTTTAAGGAGATGCTCCACAAATACCTTTCCGGCGGTCCCGTGATTGCTGCGAATGCTGTCCATCAGCATAGGAGCTGCGTTTGCCGGAACAACAGTTTTGTCTTCGCAGTCGACATTTATGACTCTGTTTATTGATCCGCCTCCGGACCTGTCATTCGTTATGGGCATCTCGCCTGACGTTATTATGCAGTTGCGCCAGGATGTGAGTCTGTTAACGCCGCCGAATTTATTGCCTCTGTCTCTGCCTCCGCCTTCTGCGAGAGCATAAATAGTGTTATCGAATGTCTTTCTGTCTTTGGAAAGCTGCAACTCGTCCAGCACTAAAGGCAGTGAATTAAGAAAGTTCGATGTAAGCTCCTTTGCGACAAGAGTGCTGTTGAATGTCCTTACGTATCTGCCTATATCGGGATATCCCCAGACAGAAGCCGCAGCGAACGCAGCAACACTTTTACCAGTTCCGGATCTCGTTCCCCAAATGTGTACTATGAACGGTTGGTTGCTTAAATGAGCTACAAGTACCGATGCGAAGCTCGATGCCAGAATGATTCTTCCCGGAACGTTGTCTTCAGTCCTTAATACGCTTACTGCACCTTTCCATGCATCAAGAGTTCCTGTTTGCTCGATTGATTCAAACAATGCCTTGAAACTGCCTGCTTCTACCATGACTGCTTCACAGTACGGAACAAATCCGTATTCCTTTATCCAGCCGCACCTTGATATGCACTGCTTTATTTCAATCTTGTCCTCGTTCAGTGCTTCGATTTCATTAAGGTACTGTACGAGATACCTGGCGTTTTCAGATGTGACCATTATCCCGTGATCAGCTGTCTGAGTTATCCTGGCAGCTGACGATACGACGCTTTTATCGAATATTTCAGTACGCCATCTGCCGTTTCTGGAGAATGCCAGCGCGATCCGCTCAAGGCCTGTATCGATATCTGCGACTCTTGCTACAGGCATGATCGGGTGAGGGCAGGCGCTTATTTCATTTCCGTGTCCGTCTGTTACAAACACACCGTCATCGTCGCACTCCCACATACCGGTTTTTAGCTCCATAGGCTGGCCTGCGAATTCAGTCACATTATCTGACATTGACACTACCTGCATCCTCTTCTGCATTTCGAAGTATGCCTTAAGACGTCTTGCAAATCCTTTGTATCCGACAGCTTTTGCATTTGAAGCTATGACTTCCTTTCTGCCTTCCATCTCGAACTTATTATTTCTTAGCCTGTAGATCTCTATGTACGGAGCGTCTTCGCGGAAATCCTGAAGCGTATATACCGGCCATCCTTCTTTCCTTTCTATTTCGTTATCCATTGAATCTCCTTTTCAAGTTTGCCAAGCTCTGATATCAGCGAACTTTCCAGTTCAAGAAGCCTTTTATCGTCAGACGTGAGCAGCAGGAATTCGAGTTTACGCATCACTGAGCTAAGGGTTTCTATCCGTTCCTCTATCTCACTACGCCTCTCATTTTTCCATCGGTAATAGTTTTTTATTAACTGTTCCTGTTCCCGTGCCTTTTTCCTTTCCTTATGGGTCATTGGCCTTTCGCTGAACACATGGAGAGAGAAGTCGGTATCGAGTTTAAGCAGCGCCTGCCGGAAATCCAACCCGAAGTAATCCATCACGAAATCGATCACGTCACCGCTTTTTCCGCACCCGAAACATTTATATCTTCCATTTCTGACTGACAGGCTCGCGGTCTTTTCATTATGAAAAGGACATATGGCGTATCTGTTTCTGCCGAATATTACGCCGTAGTTTTCCATGACGCACTTAATATCGGTCCTTTCTTTTACAAGTCTTGCCTCATCCATTACTATCACTCTCCAATAATTCAATGACTCTTTTACCTGCTGCTTCCGGTTTGCAGAAATGAAAACTGCAGCCGTACTTTTCAGATACAATGTGCATGGCCCTTGCAAGCTGCGTCCCGGATATGACCATGCCGTTTCCAAGATGCACTCCCGCAATTCTGTAAAGTTCCATTACGCATGTCACTGTCTCTTCTTCTACAAGGAACATGAGATGGACTCCCGCTGCTTTCGCGTTATAGCACTCAGCATAAAAACGCTTTTTATCCGCAACGGACCCGCATAAGTTCTGTGCTATTTCAGACAGTCCTTCCTTTGTGTCGACTGCAGCTTTAGGCATCAATGCATAATCCCCGAAGGGGAGGCGGCACCGGATGACTTTTACTCCGCTCCGGTTCCAGACCTCGTTTTTAAGTTCATGTTTACCAAGCTTCTGCCTGGTGTCTTCGATCAACGCCATGGCTAGAACGGGACGTCGTCATCCGGGATCTCCTTAAAGGAATCGGACCCTGCGTCTACTGCTTCCGGCATCTCATCATCAAGCAATCTGTCTTTTGCTTGCCTGTAGGTGCCTTTTTTTATGTCAGATGCGGGAACAGTCTCCGCAACTTCCAGCTTGCACTTCGTTTTGCCGTCGTTTCCGACGTATTCCTTGAGCCTGCACACTCCGCCTACGAGCTTTCCTTCGAGCGCGTTTTCGTCGCCGGCCCATTCAAATCCATCGTTGGATTTTGCAATGTTGTTTATAAAGTGTTTAAAGAATCCTCTCGCTTTCGGCTTATGTGACTGAAAGAGTCTGAATCCCCAGAAGCCGTGTTCCTGCATGAGTTTTTCGTAGTAGTGATCATATTCACCTCCTTCGATATCAAGTTCGCACATCAGCGTTTCCTTTTCCGGATCGTCATGCACCTTTACGATACGGAGAATGTATCCTCCGTTTACCGGCCCTGCGTATCCGCCTGTATTTTCCCTGTAGTCATTTAGATCAAAATCCAGCATTTCTTTTCCTCCTGTTATTCTTCGAGCCCGATGAAGTCTTCGTATTCCTCCGGGCCATCCAGTACTTTTGTCTGTTTGCAGTAATCGCATTTCCCACATCTTTCCGGCTGTACTTTTCCGACTTTTATATCGTGAAAGCGTTCTATCGTCTCTTCAATCACTTCGCCCGCAGACTGCATCTTCCAGTCCGGGATGTGGATCACGGCGATATCCGGAACAGTCTCCTTTGTGATTGCTGCAATGTAGAACGGCAGCGTCTTGTCGGTATTACTTTCTACAACCTTCTGATAGATGAAGGCCTGAAGATCGTAGCCCCAGGCTGTGATGAAGTCCGTATAGCCTACGCCATCCAGGTAGACTCTCCCGAAATCCTTCACGTATTTGAGATCGACGATCTTGTCGTCATGCAGCACATCGACCTTTATCTTGAAGTCATAGCCGTACACCTTGCCTGTCATGATGACCTGCTTCCTGCCGGACATGTATTCCATAAACACATCGTCTCTTGCCGCGCGATCCACTGCATCCATGCATTTCTTGTACTGAACCTTGAGCATCCCGTCCTTTTTAAACATCTCCGGGTGCTCGTCGATAAACATGTCCATGCCGCCTGTCATCCAGGCATCCACAAATTTTCCGACTGCGAATGCGTCCGATTCTGTCCTGACGAAATCGTCTCTTGCTTCGGCAAGGCCTTTTGCTTCGCACTGAAGGAAGCTTTTTATCTGCGAGCTCCCGAAATACCTCATGTTGTTTTCGACCGAGAAGTAATTCATTTCATTTAGTTCTTCCATCATTTCCTCCTACTTAGGTTCTCTGTCTCTAATTCTTAAAGCCGGCTTCATTCCTCCAAACGCGGATACCGTCGCATAGAACAGCTGGATCTGGTGCCCGGCCCAGTCCTCGATGCATTCTTCTCCGGTCGCCTTGGCGATGCTCTCCTTATTCGTCTTGTTCAGGATCATAGGCTTAAGATTATCCTTGAAATAGCAGATGACCGCTTTTTTTACTTCTCCTGTAGTAGGATTTGATAAGTCTTCTTGCATGACTTTGTCGATCGTTGCCTTAAGGTCCTTCTTTTCCGGCAGATCCCATGCGCCAAGATACTTGTGATCGCATGTCGCCTGCCACGGCGTTTTACTCATTTTAATTTCCTTTCTGTGACTTAAATCACCTGTTCATTGAGTTGGTTATCAATATCGAATCCAGAATCTTCTGCTCCTCCGGCAACATGATCTCTCTGTACTTTTTTAGAAGCTCCGTCTGCTCCTTTGTAAAGTACTTCTTATCCATGCGGTATCCGGGTATTACTCTTACTCCGCCTGCTGCTCCCGGAAGGACTTCTATGGGGTAGGAGAGGGAGATGACTTCGATGTCCGTCCTTATAGTCCGGTACGAGACATCAAGCTGCCTTGCGATGCTGCTTAGGCTCGTAATGCTGTTTGATTTTATGATCTCTATGATCTCGAGCCTGCGTTCGATCGCAGTAAGCTTCATCTCTTTCTCCCTCCTTTCCTCTGGATTTGTTTTGATGATATGATTTAATGTGGCAGGTTATTTGCCACATTCGGGTATATGTTTTGAAATATATAAAAAAACCGGATGACAGAAAGCATCTCTACTTTCAATCATCCGGCTATTTGGTGTCTCATAAAGGGCCCGTTGCTCGGTACGCATCCTAATTCAATTTTTTATCGTTCGTCATTTTACACGCCGCGGTTGTAAGTCCTCCAAGTTCCAATACCGCTATATATCCACACTTCGTACACTTTATTTCCGCAGTTCCTTTTGCATCTGACGATACACTCAGCAGCCTTCTTCCGCATCTCGGACAGCGGATCATTACGCTCTTTTTCATATGGGTTCACCCCCTCGATACTGTTTGTTTCTAAGATCGAGTCCGCTCATGATATGGTCCGACAGTTTCATGATGTTGTTTTCTACTATCATCACGCGACAGCCATCCTGTGTGAACCTGACTTTTGTTATATATCCTCCGTTGTTGATTTCTACTGCCCTCTCATCCGGATATACTGTGCAGACCGTTTTACCTTCCAGGTCTATTACTTCTCTTTCGTTCATCTCACACCTCACAGCTTAAAAAGCTCCCATCGCGTTTCATCGTAATAATATCTGAGATCGAACCTGTACATATTTCCTTTGATCTCACTCTGGCAGTGAAAAAGCAGCACGTTCTTCCCGCAGTATTTCTGTTTTTCTGTGTAAAGGATCGTATCGACCTTCACTGTTACGGTCTTTCCGTATTCGGTCTGATATTTTATTTTATATGGCCTCGGCATATTTGTGGCTGCACTGAATACGACCAGAGCATCTGCCGGTAAATTATATACCCTCATGTTCTGCCTCCTGATCAATTCTATTTTCATGATCATTAGTTTGTTTTTTAAGAAAAGATGCTATTATTAATTAAGAAAACTTTTTTCCTCCAGCCCCAGCATCTCAAAGATTTCATCTTCCGTTTTGTCTCTTATCTTCTCAAGCAGCACTTTCGCTGCCGTTTCCAGATTTCCAAACTCTGGAAGACTTAAATATATTATTCGTTGTGTATGCTGTGACAAGTGTTTATCCGTACATTCCGCTATTAACATTGTCCGCCAATAATGTGGATGGCTTTCCGTAAACTCCTGCATTTATTTCAGGCCTCCTTTATGAAACCGTTTTTTATATTCAGCTTCCTATCATCAGACCTCCCGTATCCGGAGAAGGGAAAAGTCTCCGCAGCAATACTTATCTGATGTGGTTTTATTATATACGAACAAATGTTCTTTTTCAATGCCTGGTTGTTCTTTTCTATTATACGATTTTGTTATGGGAAAGGGGGTGGATATAAAACTTTGGAGAGAGTAATTTTTAGGATACTATACGGTGTTCCTTGTGATATACAAAGTAGCTATATCTCCAGAATTAAAAAAGAACCGATAGCTGGTACAAGCACTCAGGGTGCAATTCCCGTCAGCGGTGGCCATCTATGGTTCTCTTATATTATATAAAATTCTCAGTATACATTCAATACAATTATCACCTGATCGCAACCCAGGTCACGCGATCATTGTGCTTGCATCTCCAACCGTTTTTCATATACCTCATTATCTCCGGAGACTCATCTTTTACCGTGAGCAAGGTTATGAACTTTCAAAAAATAGAAAAGACACCAGATTACTGTGACCAGATGCCTCTTCTGAAATAGATATTAGGATATCTATGATCCACCTATATTTTCTTATGTTTCATTCCTGTCGGCACGCCGCTCTTCTTGAGGTGCTGTACTTCGCCTTCGGGAGCCTGAACGTCATGCCATTGCAGCATTTGCTGAATGCCTCCGCTGATCGCTACAGCTCCACTGAAAGCTACGCCGATGCTGAATGGTGCGTTTGCATTGTCCTTGTTGCCGATGCCGCCGGTGAATGTAATGGCCGCTGCTGCGCTTCTTCAAGCATGACAAAACAGCGGCCGTTTCGGACCGCTGCATTTGGTAATTCTACCATAGAAGACCTATTATTATTTTGTATTTACATATATTCCTTCACACGCCCGGAAACAAGTTCCTTATATTCTTCTGTTGAAGCAAAAACTTCTTTTCGTAAAACAACTAAGACTATCAAATTCAACATTATCGCTATAGCAACATTAAAATCTCCAACACCCCACAAAATATTGAGTTTATCAACAAATATAGGGTTAGTATCAAAAGCAACGGCTACGCAAATCAGCAATCTATAAAACGTTATTATCTTGCTATTAAGGGTAAAGTACTTTAAACAAGTCTCTCCATAATACGCGCATACGACTGCGGTAGTAAATGCGAAAAAAATAATAATTATCATAATCAGTATATTACCAAGCGCTTCGCTATGAAATGCTGTTGCAAAAGCAGAAGCTGTTAAAGCTGCGCCAGATTTTCCTGTTTGCCAAACTCCGGTAACTAATATAACTAACGCAGTACATGTACAAACTATCACATCAACGATAACTTCACTAATACCCCAAATACCTTGTTTGCATGGATGGTCAACATCTGCGCTTGCATGAGCCATTGGTGAGTCGCCTGTTCCTGCACCATTAGAATAAAACCCTCTTGCTAAACCATATCTTAATGCCAATGCTACGGTTGCTCCTCCAAATCCACCAGCTATTGCTTTTGCGTCTGTAATTGCATATTTGAAAATAATTGCAAACGCATGCGGTATAGCTGTTATGTTTAAGACAAGTACTATTAATGTCATAACACAATATGCAATTGTCATTGCGGGTACAACTTTTTCCGCAAAAGATGAGACTCTATTGACTCCGCCAATTAATACGATACCCAGCAAGATAGCACAAACAATTCCTATAGCTAATGGTGGAACATCCAAATATGTCGTGACTGAAGAGGCAATAGTGTTTATCTGTACTCCGGGAGCATTTATATATGCCACGGTATTAAGCCCTGCATAAGCAATTGCTATCCATGTCCACTTTTTCCCCAGTCCATTTTTTACATAAAACATGAACCCTCCACGATATACGCCAGTATTAGGATCTATTTCTCTATACTTGACTCCTAAAGTGATTTCAGCATATTTTATTACTAATGCTAACAGTGCTGCAATCCATATCCATAAGACTGCCCCTGGCCCACCCAGTGCTATTGCCATTGCAACACCTGCAATATTTCCAACGCCCAAGGTATTACTTAAAGCCATACACAATGCTTTAAAGGAAGAAATGCCTTTGTTTGATGTTTTAACGCCGAATAACTTCTTGCCAAATGTGTTACGAAATATATGACGTAAATATGAAAACTGAAAGCCTTTGACTCCAATAGTATATATAATCGCAACAATACATAAAAAAATTATCATGGGCTTTCCCCATAGGAAGTTTCCAATAACTATTAAACAATTTAGAACTCTTATTACTGCATTCAATATCAATTTTATTCCTCCCTATTATATGACAACAAGCATAAATCTAAGTATACATAGTATTAAGGAATTAACATTTTTTTAATATTATGATCGAACAATAACTTCGCATTGGTTTTTTCTTGGAGCTCTTTTGGGGAGATATGTGGTGCGATTCCAATTACATGAAGATCTGAACCATAACATTCAAGAATACACAATTCGGTTACAATAACATCTACACATTTAACTGCGGTAAGAGGTAACGTGCATTCTTTTCGTATTTTAGGGTCACCTTCTTTGGTACAATGTTCCATTGCTATGATGACTTTTTGTGCGCCAGATACAAGATCCATTGCTCCCCCCATACCGGTTACTCTTGTTCCGGGAATAATCCAATTAGCTAGATTCCCCTTACTATCGACTTGCAGTCCGCCTAATATTGTCGCATTTAAATGTCCCCCCCTTGCTATTGCAAAAGAAACTGAACTATCAAAGCAGCAACCACCCTTTATTAAAGTAATATAATCACAATTAGCATTTGATAAATCTTTATGCCCTGATTCCCAATTGCTACTATCTCCGCTGTGTTCTGCCTCCCACTTAGCAACATGTTTTTTTTCTATTATAATAGTATTATCTTGACCAATGCACCCATTTTCTGCATGTAGTAGAACTGTAATATCTTTTGGTATATAGTTGCTTACTAATGTTGGAATACCTACTCCAAGGTTTACGAAGTCCCCATCATGCAACATATTAGCAATGTTTTTTGCAATCATTTTTCTACTGTTTGACATTATTATTCACTCCTCATTGCATAGTACTATATGATCGATAAAAACTCCTGGTAATTGAACTTCATCTGGCTCAATCTCACCATTTTCAACAACTTTTTCTACTTCGAGTATAACTGTCGTTGCTGCCATTGCCATTAGAGGATTAAAATTTTGAGCAGAGTATTTAAAAACTGCATTCCCCATATGATCAGCTTTATAAGCTTTAATCAATGCAACATCTGCGTAAAGTGGCAATTCAAGTAGTTGCCACTGCCCATTGATTAGTCGTTTTTCCTTTCCTTCCTCAGCAACAGTTCCGATCCCGGTTGGCGTATAGAAGCCGCCAATTCCAGAACCTGCAATTCTAATTCTTTCTGCCAAAGTGCCTTGCGGAATCAATTCATAAGTCAGTTTTCCCTCGTTGATTAATTTATTTATTAATTCATTTGAGCCAATGAAGGAAACGCATATTTTTTTTATCGTTTCATTTTCAAACAAAGAGGTTACTGCATTATTATAAATGTCATTCGCATAACCAACATCTTCCGAAATTGCCGTTAAGTCATTTACACTTTTCTCTGCCAATTTTTTAAGTAAATTAATAGGGCATCCTGATAATGTAAAGCCGCCTACCATAATAGTATCCCCGGATTTAACAATATTAAGTGCTGTATTAATATCCGTCATTTTTTCAATCATAATATCTCCCTATTGTTTACGATATCTTTGAGAATCGCACCGAGACGTTTTATACCTTCAACAATGTTTTCTTCACTCATTTTCGAGAAATTCAATCTGAACGTATTCTCTGGACCATTCATCGGATAAAATAATTTCCCTGTTACAAAAATTACATTATTCTCCACGCATCTGTCTAAAACATATTTTGAGTTTATCCCTTCAGGTAAGGTAACCCAAATGAAAAGCCCGCCTTCAGGTTTAAACCATTTCACGGTATCTGGAAAGTTCTCCTCCATTTGATTTAACATCAAATCTCTTTTTCGTTTATTAGAGTCACATATTTTTTTAACATGTTTATTTAAGTCGTGTGCTTCCATATATTCACTCAAAATAATTGGTGCAAAAGCTGTAACTTGCATATCACATCCTTGTTTTGCGAATACAAATTTTTCAATTATCTCTGGCTCAGCACATATCCAGCCGACTCTAAAGCCCGGGGCCATTATCTTAGAGAATGATCCAAGATAAACTATTTGCCCTTTCGTATCCATGGATTTCAAACTCGGAAGGGATTCACCCTCATATCGTATTTCACCGTATGGATCATCTTCAATAACTGGGACATTATATTTTTGAATGACATCCATAAAAGCTCTTCTTCTTTCCAAACTCCAAGTGTGCCCTGTTGGATTTTGAAAATTTGGGATAACATAAATCATACTCACTTTCTCATTTCGTGCTAATACTTTATCGAGCTCTTCCGGTATAATCCCGATATCATCAGTAGGTATGCTTTCATATTCTGGAAGGTATGGGCAGAACGCATTGAATGCGCCCATGTATGATGGCGATTCGCATGCAATATAATCGCCTTCATTAACAAATATTTTAGCTGATAATTCAAGCCCTTGCTGTGAGCCACTGACCAAAATGATATTGTCAGTAGTACATTCTACTTTTGCGGTCTGTTTCATCTTCTCAACAAGTTTTTCGCGAAGGGGAAGATATCCTTCAGTTGTAGCGTATTGTAATGCTTCGCTCGCATGATATTTAAATGTGCTCATTATCGATTCGATTATATCTTCTACTGGAAATAGATCTGAATCAGGGCTACCTGATGCCATGGAGATCATTCCTGGTATGCCCATTAGTTTATATGATTCTCTTATTTCTGATGCTTGCATCAATTTAGTTCGATTCGCAAAATGTACCATGTCGTTATCCTTTCATTGTTATCTCATAATGATGATGAGCTTTTTGCGGCTCATCACCATTTCTATATTAAGTATATTTGTATAAGTAATTATGTTGTTATTCCGTGACTATATTCTTTTTGTGTCTTACAATTGCATATGCGCAAACTGCGCCGATAATTAGTAGTACTATTAATATAATGAATAGTATTGTATATGCATCATTTCCCCTACTATCTAGCAGGCTGCCAATAATTGGCCCTAGAATCAAATCAGGCAATGCACCGAAAAATGCTGCTAGACCTGTAACTGTCGCAAATAAGTATGGATTAATTCCAACTTCACCGATAACAGAGTATTTTATTGGATATGACATTTGTACTAATGCTGCCGGAAGTAAAGTATATATACTTACAAACATAGCACTGCTTCCCTTAGGCAATAGCAAAAGCCCTCCGATAATGCAGGCACAAGCAATGAACACTATCATAATCCACTTGGCAGTACCTTTGAATACTCTATCAGCAATTGTTCCTCCTACTAATGCTAGTATCAGGAAGACATATGTTCTAATAATAGCGATAGCTCCTGACGCTGAAGGCGAAACACCTACAACAGCGGTAAGATATGGTGTGAAGTAGGACATCATGCTGTACATACAATATGCAATCATACATACTAGCATTATCGCCCAAACCATAGGCATTTTTAATACTGTGCCTAATTGGCTTAAGTCAAATTTACTATTCTTCTTTTCTGTTATCATTTCTGATGCCATATCAGGTGTAGGAGCAACCATATCTTTATCAAACAAGAACATAACAAGAATTGTTGCCAGTAAAGTTGACCCTGCAGCTACAAATATTGCTGCTCTAAAGTTTGCAACTGGTGTTGCGAACTGTGTGGATGCCCATAACGCTATAGCCTGAAGAATAGCTGCACTTATTCCATTAAACGCATAATACCATCCGAATGTTGCACCGGCTCTTCCTGATACACCTGTCTTTTTACCTAATATATTAAGTACTTTCGAGAATATAGGCCAATAAATAGCCATCGTTGTAAATGCAAGAATTGCCCAAATAATCATCGATATAATAAATGAAGTATTTACAAATGCATATATCAACGTTACTAGAGTAGTACACAGTAATGCAAACAGCAAACCTTTTTTAGAATCGATTTTATCGCATATCATGCCTCCGGGAATATCCAAGACTAAAGACGCTATTGAATAAACAGTTAGCAATAACGCTGATTCTGTATTTGTCATTCCCGTAACTTGGATTTGTAAATCGTAGAATACAAATTTTATGTACGGGATAATAAAAATTGATCCTCCAGAGATTCCTAATGCAAATAATGTTGCAAATAGTCTCCCTTTACTATATTCTTTTTCCATTTTCTCCTCCTAGTTGTTTTTTATAAAACAATAACCATCTTTAAAAACTGAAATATTCTTTTCTAATGACAAATGCTTAGAATCAAAGTATGCTGATACAGCATTGAGTCCCTCTTCCATTGTGAATAACTCAGTAACTGCCATAATAGCTCCTACCATGGCAATGCTCATGCCTTTATTATTGTTATTATTGTTAGCTATTGCAGTGGCTGGGACCTTGATAATATTATTCTTGATCTTGGCTGGTATCGACTCTACTAGGTCACTATCAATCATAATAATTCCGCCATCTTCTACCTGTTGATAATTTTGTATTAGAGCCTCATCACACAAAGCAATAAGAATATTGATTTCTTCCATAAATGGATTCACAATGGGCTCATCACTTATTTTGACCTTACAACAAGCATTTCCTCCTCGCATTTCAGATCCGTATTCAGGTACCCATGTTACATACTCGCCTTGAGAAGCAGCGGCTTTGGCTAGAATCATGCCAAGGGTAAGTACGCCTTGACCCCCAACGCCAGCACATACAATTTTATTTAGCATGATGAACCACCATTTCCTTTCAATTCGCCACAATTAAAGAACTCCATCATTTCTTTATCAATTCTAGACAAGCTTTGAATCGGTGATAATTTCCAGTTTGTTGGACATGGCGACAGTATTTCAACAAAGGAATATCCGTTGCCATTCATTTGGCAATCGATAGCTGTTTCAATATATTTTTTTGTTTTCTGCATTTCCTTGTAACTAGAAATACTTCCTCTAGCTACATATCCAACATTAAATGTTGAAATCAGTTCTGCAAGTTTAAGCGGTTCTCCGAATACGTTATAATCACATCCATTCTTAGCCGTTGTCGTTATTTGGTCCTTTAATGTAGTTGGAGCTGTCTGCCCACCAGTCATTCCAAAGACACCATTATTGATGAAAAAAGTTGTAATATTATCGTTACGTTTGGCAGCATAAATGGTTTCAGCTATACCAATGGATCCTGCATCCCCATCGCCTTGATATGAAAAGACAAAATTATCCGGTCTGACTTTTTTCATTCCTGATGCAACAGCAGCCGCTCTGCCATGCTGCGCTTGGACCCAATCAATTCCAAAAGTTCCTTTAATCATACAACCGCAACCAACAGCAGCTGCTGCAATGGCAATATCATCTATGTGTTTATCAACAAATATATTGCTTAGTAGCTTGGCCATAACACCATGTCCGCAGCCTGGACAGAATCCGTTTTCACTAATAATCAAATCTGGTATTTTTAATTCTTTTGTCATTATTACACCTCCTTGCATCCACCGGCAATCGCTCTATTTGCTTCCTCAATTATGTTTTTTACACTCGGGTAACTCGATCCAGTGGCGAATGAATAAACCGGTGCTATACCTCTTGCCGCTAAAGCAACATCTTCGACCATTTGTGGTATTACACACATTTCTACAGTTAAAAAAGCTTTTGGCGTTATAGTTTTAAATAAATCAACTGGATATGGCCATAGAGTCATTGGCCGAATAAGTCCCAGCTTTAATCCCTCGCTGCGCGCTTTAATTACAGCCTCTTTGCAAATTCTTGATGTGGTTCCGTAAGCAACTAAAATTAATTCAGCGTCTTCAATATAAAATGTTTCACCTCTTGCTTCATTGGCTTTGATATCTTCGTATTTCTGCCTTACTAGTCTATCATTTTCTTCAATCGTTATATCATAATAGAAAGGGGGGCAGAACGTTTTGTGTTTACCATTGCGCGTATGCTTTATAGACCATTCAAATTGATTCGCATCATGATCTTTTATTCCATCAGGCAAGTCAACTGCTTCAATCATTTGACCTATACTGCCATCACATACAACTAGAACAGGATTCCTATACTTTTCTGCGAGTTCAAATGCCAATGGCATATCATCAACCGCTTCTTGCAAAAACCCGGGGGCAAGTACTATGCATCGATAATCCCCATGACCACCGTTCTTCGCAACTTGTAAATAATCTCCTTGCGACGGCGATATGTCCCCAAGCCCACAACCATATCTAGTAATATCAACTATAACTGCCGGAACTTCGGATGATGCCATATATGATATTCCTTCTTGCATTAAGCTAATACCAGGACCTGAAGAACTCGTCATTGCTCTATATCCGCAAGCTCCTGCTCCATAAACCATGGATATTCCTGCAATCTCTGATTCCGACTGTACAAATGTACCCCCGATCTCGGGCATTCGAGAAGACATATATTCAGGAATATCACTTTGAGGTGTAATTGGATACCCGGCGAAAAATGTGCATCCTGACCTTATAGCTGCTTCTGCTATGGCGTAATTACCTTTAATTAATGTTTTTGATTTTGCCATTCTTTATCCCTCCATTTCAAAGACACAATCGGGACACACATGATAACATATGCCACATTGAATACATTTTTCACTATCTACAGTGACCGTACTATAACCTTTGGCATTAATATTTCCTGTTGCCGTAATTGCTTTCTTAGGGCAGGCAACAATACAGTATTCACAGGCTTTGCATCTTTCCTGCTTCACAATTATCTTGCTCAATTTCGTTCCTCCATTCATAGCAATCGCAATTTTATGACATTTCATAATATTCGGACTATAGTCTTCCCGTACAATGGTAGTTTAGCAGTATAATATATTATTGTCAATAATATAATGATAAAATATATTTTATGATACGCACATATAGAACCCACTTATTACAACTTATAACTATTGATATTTGACTCTTTATATTGAGTATATTATAATGCCATATATAATATATTTTGTACATGCAGAGGAAGGCCAATATGAAAATGCTTAAATCTCTTAGTAATCAAGTTTATGACTATATTGTTCGCCAAATTAAAATCGGTAAATTTGAACCTGGTGATAAGATTGTTGAAACAGATCTTATTGAACAATTAGGAATCTCGCGTACGCCAATACGTGAGGCTTTGATTCAATTATCATCTGACGGAATATTGAATAGTATTCCTCGAAAAGGTTTTTTCGTTGTTCGGTTTGACCCAAAGCAGGTTCATTATAATTACCTTATTGTTGCACGTTTGGATTCTTATGCCGCCGAACTAGTAATAGATAATATGAATGCCGACGATTATAATAAAATGGATGCAACAATTCAAACCCTTGATTTCGCTATTAAAAGTAGAAATTACGAATTGTATAATGATCAGCAAGAATATTTCCATGATGTGTACCTTAATAAATGTGAAAACACAGAGCTCATAGAATTAATACACTCTTTGCAGCGTAAATATGTTCGTACTGCTATTTATTCACGTGATGAAGAAAAGTTATATGCTTTTTTATTAAAAGTTAATGAAGAACATCGTATGATCTTACAATACTTTATGCAACACGCACTTGCCGACTTAACGCAAACTATTATTGACCATTGGTCGATGAACAAAACAAATATAAATGTTGATTTCAAATTTTAGATATAATAAAAGTAAGGGCATCTTTTCCGCTCACCACCTGATAGCAACCCATGTCCCGCGATCATTGTGTTTGCACCTCCACCTGTTTTTCATATACCTCATTATCTCCGGAGACTCGTCTTTTACCGATAATAAGGCGCAGATCGTGCCATAGCCGTACGGGATCTTCTCCGCTATAAGAGGGAAGAATGAGTTGTACATTTCCATATAAATCAGCTCGCATTTCACGTCGTGGATAAACCACTACGGGTTTCTGCGATTCGTATCTCTTGCCGCAAACCACGGCCCCGTAGGCAGACAACAGATCGCCGCTCGTCGCATCGCACAGTTCTTCGATTGCTTCATGTCCGTACTCATACTCAGGTGGCAGCGACCACCCGGAAAGAGAGGCCAGAATATCATCGCCCTGGTATATGGCAGCATCAAATTCATACGCCGGGATGTTCGTATCGATGAACGGCTCGCTCATGCAGCAGATCTCGAGGCCGGCTGCAGCCAGCTTCTTATTCAGTTCGTTATTCGATTTATTCATATCGATGTCCTTGTATGACTCCTTGCATTAACATGTTATACGACTTCCAAAAAACACAGAAGCCGGGGATTGCTCCCCAGCTCCTGCTTGCAATATCCATGCCTTTATAGTCATTCTTTGAATATTTGCGTTTAATGAAGTTTAACTCTTTTGGTTCTGGCTCTTTGCCATGCTTCCCAAAGAGTCAGACTTCGCTATTTAGTTTCCGTACTTTTTCAACGGAAGATCGTTGTTGGAATTATGCTACTGTGAATGTAGCTGTTACAGTTGTACCACTAGCAGCGCTATAATTGCCAGATGGTGTAAATGTTACTGTATATGTTCCTGATTTAGCGCTTGTAATCGTGACCACGCCTGTTGATTCAACAATGCTTGCTGTGGTATCAGCTGCTGGTGCTGAAAGAGTGTATGTTCCTGTTGCACCAGCCGGTGTTGTTACAGGAGTAATTGTATAAGCACTTCCTACAGCTCCGGTTGTCTGATCAAGTGTCAGTGCTGTTACAACTGCTGTCGTAGCTTTTGACGCTGAAGCATTAGCTGTGCTTCCAGTATAATTCTTAGCACCTGTTACAACTGCCTTGAGTGTGTAACCCATATCATCTGAAGTTACAACATACTTTGTAGCAGTTGCACCTGTAATAGCTGTTTCAGTAGTTGCGCCGTTTACAGTCTTCACTCTGTACCACTGAATTGTGTAATCATTTGAAGTAAGTGCATATGTGCCTGTTCCATCACCTGTTACAGCTGCAGTCATTGTTGATCCAACTGTAGGAGTACCAGATACTGTTACGCCGACTTTACCTGTTACGGCATATTTAGCAGATTCTACTGTTGCACCTGCATAATCAGTATTGTCTTTTCCTGTTACTACTGCATATACACTGTATCCAACATCTCCTGCTGCGATTGCATAAGTTGTATCATCTACTGTCGTTGCTGTTGCATCTGTTACAGTTCCATCAGCATCAACCTTTTTCCAAGCAACTGTGTAATCTGTACCTTTTGTAAGTGTTCCAACTGCAATCTGAACATTATCACTAACCTGATTTGTTGTTCTGGCCGTCAGAGCAGCAGCAGCAGTTACATTCTTAGAAGTTACTGCAGGAAGAGTAGTCTTCGCAACAGCAAACTGAGCTGTTTTTGTTGCTGAAAGCGTGTATGTTGAGCCGGCCTTCATAGCTATTGTAACTGTGTAATATCCAGCTTTTGCAGCTGTATAGGTTGCACTTGTCGCACCTGAAATCTCTCCAGGTGTTCCTGACTTTGTTGTGGCATAACTCCACTGATACGTAACATCATTTGCAGCCTGTGTTGGTGTGATAGCTGTTTCCATTGTTCCACCTACTGCTACAGCCGACTTTACAGCTGAAACAGCAACTTCGTTCGAAACCGCTTTGGTAATATCTGATGCTGTTCCTGTTACTCCGGTTGATCCAGTTACTGTGCATGTAAGTTTCTGTCCAAGGACATCTTTTGTTACTGCATATGAAGCCGATGTAGCACCCTTGATTGCTGTCGAACCATAATACCACTGATATGTTACATCACTGAGTACCTGACCGCTTGCTGTTTTAGCTGTAGCTGTCAGTGTATCACCAACATATGGAACCTGATACAGCGCATTAGTTGAAGTGTTCTGTGCGGTAGTAGGATATTTGATCGTCACAGTGCTAACCGCGGCCTTTGTAACCTTAGCTGTAGCCGTTGAAGTTACTGAACCGCTATATGCGCCAGTTCCTGTAACTTTACATGTGATTGTCTGACCAGCATATGTACCAGCAACTTTATATGTCTGTTCTGTAGCTCCGCTGATTGCTGTGCCGTCAGCCATCCACTGATATGTAACAGCAGCACCTGCAGGTGTAACTGTAGCTTTCAGGATGTCGCCAACCTGAACGGCTGTGTCATCGCCTGTTGTATAATTAGCTACTGCAACTGCTGTAACCTTTGTTACTGCCTTAACAGTGATCTTGATCTTTTTAGTCGTTGTCTTGTACTTAACACTGATCGTTGCTGTACCAGCTTTAACGCCCTTTACTTTAACTGTCTTGCCCTTTGAAGCCGTAAGCTTAGCTACTGACTTCTTGCTTGAAGTCCACTTAGCTGTCTTTGTCGACTTAAGGGTCTTATATTTTCCTACATAGACTGTAGCCTTAGTAGGAGAAACCTTCCACGATGCTGCGTGTGCACTCGATGTGAACGCCATAGCAGGTGTGAAGGCTACCATGCAAGCTACTGCTAATACAATAGCGAGCACTTTCTTTGATACTGTGGTCTTGGTATTAACCATGTTAGCATCCCTCCTGTTTTGATAAAATAACTTGTAAGCATGG
>Ga0183095_10533_pt2 | contig 71239 bp, 65 predicted proteins | sample BioMet4_FD_130346 | JGI IMG/M metagenome (GOLD analysis project Ga0183095, IMG submission 130346) | Microbial communities from bioreactor (seeded with sewage sludge) at LBNL, California, USA - Biofuel metagenome 4 (v2) (version 3) | ecosystem: Engineered > Bioreactor > Anaerobic > Unclassified ... | reverse complement strand
GCAGTCCGGCCCGGAAACAGAACAGACCGGCGGTCAGGAAGACGGTGCCGGCCAGGATGGATGCCGTGAGGCTGGAATCGGCGATTCTGCCCATAACCAGATCGACGATAACCGCCATGAGGTCCATGAAGAGCGCGGCCATGCTGATTGCGGTGGCGCGATCAGCGGCACGGATGCAATCATGTTCCCTCGCCTGAAACAGGGGCATGAAGAGGGAATAGGAAATTTCAATCATCGCGATGGAAAGCACTGCTGTGACAGAGCGTCCGGTCCAGGCCAGCAGCAGGGACGCGGCACCGGCTGCCGCAAACAGCAGTGTTCCCGTTTTCCGGCTGCCGCAGTGTCCGGTCAGATGGGAGGATACCGCTTCCAGCAGTCCCAGCAGAGTCATCATCACATAGACCAGAGAGATTGCATGGGCGTCCATGCCGGTCTGCGTGTATTTGGGCTGGTTCAAAAACACCGTCAGCATATGCACGGTCTCGCTCATCAGGCCGGCGCCGATGACAAGGCACAGGAGACGCCGGTTCTGCAGGGTTTCCTTCAGGGCGGCCAGGATTGTCCGGCGGTTCGGCCGGCTGGCGGCATGATCCGGATGGACCTCGTTCAGAAACAGCGACAGCACGGCGGCAGCGGCGTACGGGAAGATCGTCAGAAAACCGGCCAGACGGTAATCGGAACCGATCCAGAGGGCGCAGACCAGTGAGGCGAGAATCATGCCGGCGGTGCCAAGCGCTCCGTAGATGCCGAAGATGCGCTGGCTGTTTTTCCCGTCCGCGGACAGATAGAGGATGCTGGTGTCCACGCCGGAGAGTCCGGAGATCACGATGCTGATCAGGATCCGCTCCAGAAGGAACATCGGAAAATCCGCCGCCAGCCAGAAGACAATCTTGGACAGGAAGAACAGAAACGAACAGATCACCATGGTCTTCCGGTAGCCGATGCGGTCGGCAAGGATGCCCCAGGGAAGCTCAAAGGCAATCGTGAAGACATAGCTGATGCTTTCAATCAGGGAAATCTGGAACAGAGAAAGACCGGCCGAGGTGCGGTAGAGGGTTGCGACGGATGCGTAAAACACCATGCCCTGCAGAAAGGACATGCCGTAAAGGATCCGGATATTGTTTTTCATGATCAGAAGCTCCTTCCATTCAAAAAGGCCTGAGTCTTCAGGCGTCATTCAGTTTCGGATGGAAAGGATCACTCTGCGCTTCTCACTGTTTTTCTCCAGTGTCATCATAAACCCGGCCGGCTTCGGATGCAATCCGGGGCAGATAGCGGATGCTGGCGCAACGGCGGCCAGGACCGCTATAATAATAGAGCTGCTGTCTTGCGGCCGGCATCCGGAGAAAACTGCGGTGCCTGCTGTCTGTGCAGAAGGAGAGAACACGATGAAACTGACCCAGGCGCAGAACCGGATTTTCTATATTCCCAATGAAAAGGCATCGGACCGTCCTTATTTGTATTATCTGAAAGGCGACTGCTGCAGTGCCGCCATCGACGCCGGCAATTCCGCGGCGCATGTACAGCTGTTCTATGACGCGATCCGGGATGCCGGCTTTCCGCTTCCGGCCTTTACGCTGATCACGCACTGGCACTGGGATCACACATTCGGCATTCCGTATGTGTCCGGCATCGTGATTTCCAGCGAGAAGACCCGGCAGAAGCTGCTGGAGGTCAGCCGCTGGCAGTGGACGGATGAAGCCATGAAGCGGCGGGAACAGACCGGTGAGGACATCGCCTTCTGCAACGACTGCATCCATATCGAGTATCCGGATCTTTCGAAGATCCGCGTCGAAACATCTGACGCCGGACTCACGGAAGATAAAGAGCTGGATCTGGGAAATCTCCATGTTCAGCTGATGCCGATGGATTCCGTGCATTCCCGCGATGCGCTGCTGATGTACGTGCCTGAGGAAAAGGCGCTGTTTGCCGGCGACGCCGACTGCGAGGATTTCTATGACAATCACGGGCTGGCGGATCCGCAGCGTCTGGATGACTATCTGAAACGGATCCGGGAAATTCCCTTTGAATCCTATTATATCGGCCATGATGTTCCGGAAACCCGGGCTCAGGTCATGACCCGGCTTGAGGAACTGAAGAATTCACTGAACAGCTAGAAGCATCGCTTCCGGCTGTTTTCATTTTGCGTACGGATGGTCAAAGGCGCTGCAGCTTCTGGAAGCGGTTTTCCTGCAGAGCGTCTCCAGCTGTCTGCGATAGGACTGATACTCGGAACTTCCGGCATCCAGTTCGGATGCGGTTTTACACAGAATGGAATTATCATTCTGGCGGATCAGGCTTTCCTCTGCCCGGCAGACGGGATCGTCCACCGGCGGTTTCCGGAAATCCCAGATGCGGATGGTCTGATCCTGGTAGCTGTAGAACACATGGCGGGTGATGTTTTCCTGCGGGGTTTCAGAAAACGTGATCTGATGCTGGTTCTGATCCAGATAGTAATCAATGCCCTGGTATCTGGTGCTGTACAGGCCGTTGGTTCCGAAGGATATCCAGTACTCATCAAACTGCGGCTGTTTCCGGGTCAGCCATAGAACAGCCAGGACAAGAACGGCCGCCGCGGCGGCCCAGAGAATCCACTTCCGTCGGCTGGTTTTGGCAGGGGCTGCATCCGGCAGCGGCTGCCAGGCTGTCTCAGCGGCCGGCGGCTCTTCCTCTGACTTGGAATCATCCAGCAGCCAGTCCGTATGAACGCCCAGCGAATCTGCCAGCGCCAGCAGTTTGGAAGTCTCCGGCTGCGCATCGCCGGTCTCCCATTTGCTGACCGATTGTCTGGAAACGCCGATCCTGGCGGCCAGATCCTCCTGGGAAAGTCCTTTCCGTTTCCGGCAGTAAGCAATTTTCTCATTCAGCTTCATGATTGGTTCTCCTATCAAAAGCATAGAGGGCAGGACGGAATACTGCAATCCATCCGGAGTGGAAAGTGCGCAACCGGCGGTTGCAGAAGCCGGTATTGAAGCAGAAACACGGAATATTGACCGAAATTGGCTGAAACAGATTTCTGATAATCACATACGAAAGCATAAAAAAGCCGGAATTCATCATTCCGGCTTCAGTTCGCATGGTGAGCGCTAAGAGACTCGAACTCATGACCCCTTCCACGTCAAGGAAGTGCTCTCCCAACTGAGCTAAGCGCTCATGCTTTAATATATTACCACAGATCATGCCGATTTCCACCCCTAAAATATCAGGAGAAATGTTTTAAGGTTAATGCAACGGATTGTGCGATTAACCTGAGAAATGATACTTTGGAAGCAGAGAAATCTGCCGGCGGTGAAAGGAGGACTCTTATGTCCGGCAGTCACCATTTTTCATTAGAGGATCGCATCGTCATTCTTCAGGGGATCATGAATCACTCTTCCATCCGTGCCATTGCCTCCAAGCTGAACGCTTCACCTTCCAGTGTTTCCAGAGAACTGAAACTTCATCGCTTTCTGACTCCTCCCAGCTTTGTCATGCACAATCCTCCTTCTTGTCCAAGAGTCCTGAAAGCCCCGTGGATCTGTGACGGCTGTGCCCATCTTACCCACTGTTCCCACCGGAAATTCCGCTATTCGCCCAGGAACTCCCAGCTGGACTATGAAAAACTGCTTCATGACTGCCGTCGGAAAGTACGAACCGGATCCGCCGGCTTCGATCATATCAATCAGATCATCACGCCTCTGGTCCGGGATCAGAAACAGACTATGGGACACATTTATGCCACGCACGCCGAAGAGCTGGGCATCAGCCGTTCCACCTGCTACCGCTATATCGGGCAGAATCTCCTGCAGGTCCATAATTCGGATCTCCCCATGCGCGTGCGCTATCCCAAAAACACCCGGAAGTCTCCCCGGGGCGACAACTCCGGGATTGATCATCTGAAATGCCGTGAGAACCGTGATTACGCCGCTTTTCAGGCACATATTGCCAGGGATCCGCACGCCCGGATCGCGGAACTGGATTCCGTCATCGGCAGAAACGGCAGCGGGCAGAATGTGCTGCTGACCATTCTCTTCCGCAAGTCCCATTTCATGATCGCGTTCCTGCGCCAGAGAAACACTGCCGCATCCGTTATTGAATGCCTGGACTGGATTCAGCACCGGATCGGCTATGCCCGTTTCAAGACTCTTTTCAACGTTTCTCTCACGGACAACGGCCCTGAATTCAAGGATGCACTGCGCATCGAACGCGGCCGCTATGGCGCCCAGAGGTGTCATTTATTCTACTGTGATTCCAGGGCTTCCCAGCAGAAAGGGAGGCTCGAGAAAAATCATGAATATATCCGCAAGTACTTCCCTCAGGGAACCTCTTTCAATTCTCTGTCTCAGGACGATGTGAACCGGATGATGAGCCACATCAATTCCGTGAAGAGAGATTCTCTGGGAGGAAGATCTCCGTTCGATCTGCTCAGCAGAGCAGAGCGCAAGGACATGGAAAAGCTTGGGATCAGACCCATCCCGGCAGATGAGGTCCTTCTGAGTCCCAAGCTCTTCATAAAGTAATGCAGAACACCGGCAGATTTCTCCATTTCTGATCTTACAGACCGAGCTGCATTCAGTTGAGACCGGAATGCCTCCGTCCTTTTCATTGTGGTTCTTTCTGCTTGTCTGCACCCTCAACATATCATATTTATACCTAAAAGTGGCCTCTTCCGAGGTCACTTTCATGGATTCCTGTCCTGATCCTGCCCGCCTTTGTTGCATTGACTTGAGACGTTGCGTTTAGTTTGGAAGTTAAGCCTAAAATATCAGGAAGCAAACCAGAAGAAAACCGCAAGGCAGATGGTCAGCGGTGAGCCTGTTCAAGATCCAGCAGAAAAGCCTTGCGTTTCAATCCGGCGGAATAGCCGCCGAGCCTGCCGTCCTTACGGACCACACGGTGGCAGGGGATCAGGATGACAATGGGGTTGGCGCCGTTGGCACCGCCAACCGCTCGGCAGGCATGGGGGGATCCTGCGGCTTCCGCCTCCTGCTGATAGCTGATGGTCGCTCCGTAGGGAATCGTCTGCAGAACCTGCCAGACCTGCTGCTGGAACCTGGTTCCGGCAGGGCGCAGGGGCAGGTCAAAACTCTGCCGTTTTCCGGCAAAGTAAGCATTCAGCTCCTGCTTGGCTTTCTGCAGCAGCGGTGTCAGCACGGGATCCGGAATTCCGGCGGTATCCTGGAAGACAACCTCTACAATGGCGCTTTCGTCCGCTCGGATGCGCAGATATCCGGCGGGAGTCTCTAGAAAACAACGGTGCAGTTCAGACATATGACCGGCCTCCTGCCATTATTTTATACAAAATCCGGGATAAAAGCGGAACGGCAGGCATTTTGGCTTGATTTTCAAACAGGATGAAGGATAATAAATTAAGAAACAGTCATTGTCAAACATGATAGAAACAGCGTTTCCGGATCTTTTTTTCGACGCACGGGGATTGTCAAAATGGCAGAGAACAAACGCATCTCACATAATAAGCATAATAATCCGCTGGACAGTCTGCGCAGAACCATTTTGGTTGTTGACGACCAGGAGATCAACCGCGAAATCCTGCAGGAGATTCTGAAATCCAAGTATGAAATCCTGACCGCTGAGAACGGCGCTGTCGCGCTGGAGACCATGCGCGAGCAGCACGACCGCATCGCCGTTGTGCTCCTGGACATCACGATGCCGGTTCTGGACGGCTTTGCCGTGCTTTCCCAGATGAAAGACGATCCGCAGCTGTCGAAGATTCCGGTTCTGGTCATCACGCAGGGTGAAGGCGATGAACGCGAGATCCGGGCGCTGTCGCTGGGGGCAATCGATTACCTGACGAAGCCGTACAAGCCGGAAGTCATCCAGCACAAGATTGCCAACACGATCAAGCTGATGGAATCCTCTCAGGCGGTGACCGTTCTGGAAAAAGACAGTCTGACCAAGCTTTACAGCAAGGAATTCTTCTATACCTACTGTGAGCGTCTGCTGGTTGAAAACACACAGATCGATTACGACATGATCTGTGCGGATATCAATGGATTCACGCTGATCAATGACCTTTTCGGCCGCGGATACGGCGATGAGATTCTGCGCGCAGTGGCAGCTTCCATTCAGGATCCGGTTCATAACATGAATGGTCTGGCCTGCCGGCTGAGAGCGGATGAATTTATCATCATGATTCCACGCCGCAATGACTATGACACGTTTCTGCCGAAACTGTTCGGCAGCTTCGAAAAGAATACCAAGCTGCTGTTCAACATCACCATCCGCTACGGCATCTTTGCGATCACGGACCGTAAACTGCCGGTGGAGACCATGTGCGACCGCGCAGTGATTGCGAACAATACGGCCAAAGGCTATTACAACACAATCCTGGCCTACTATGATGATTCCATGCGGCAGAAGATCATTGATGAGCAGTTCTTGACGAATGAGGCAAAATCCGGACTGAAGGACAACCAGTTTGAAGTCTATCTGCAGCCGAAATATGAGATCAGCACCAACAGGATTGCCGGTGCTGAAGCCCTGATCCGCTGGAACCATCCGGTTCGCGGGTTCATGCCGCCGGGAGCGTTCATCCCGCTGTTCGAAAAGAACGGCATGGTCTTCGAGCTCGACCGTTTCGTCTGGAATGATACCTGCCGCCTGATTCAGGGATGGAAGAAAAAGTACGGATACTGCGTGCCGGTTTCCGTCAATGTGTCACGGGCGGACATATACAGCTCGGATCTTTCGGATTATCTAGCGGAGATGGTCAAAAAACATGGGCTGAAGCCGGAGGATATCCACTTTGAGATTACGGAGAGTGTTTATACGCAGGACTCCACAACACTGATCAGTGTCATCAAGAAACTGCGCGACTGCGGGTTCAAGATTGAAATGGATGATTTCGGCAGCGGCTATTCCTCGCTGAACGCGCTGTCTTCGATGCCGCTGGATCTGCTGAAACTGGACATGCGGTTCATGCAGGAAGTCGGCAAGGATCCGCGCAAATCCGGCATTCTGAAATTCATCATGGAACTGGCGGAAGTGATTCATGTTCCGGTCATCGCCGAAGGCGTGGAGACAGAGGATCAGCTGAACCGTCTGCGCAGCGTCAACTGCCAGTACGCTCAGGGCTACTATTACGCCAAGCCGATGAAGGCGGCGGATTTCGAGAAGCTGCAGTATGCCGGCGACAAGAAGCCGGCGGCGGAATAACAGCCGCGGAAATACAAAAAATACGGCGGCCCGGAAGCATCAGCTTCCAGGCCGCTCTTTTTACGGCATTATTTCAGTTCTTCAATGTAGCGGACGTACTGCAGCGACTGCAGGGCGCTGATCACCTCGTCGTGGGTCTTGTATTTCTTGAGCTGGCTGCCGGTAATGGTGAGCGAGATCGAATACACGCTCAATCCGGAATTGATATAGGCCGGATTGGATTCAATGTCATCGATGCGGATACCGAGCGTTCTGAGAATGGTCAGGAAATCCTGCAGGCTCTTGCGGTCGGTCAGCTCCAGATGGATTTCAAAGTGGTTGGAACGGTCCTTCAGCCAGAGCTCCACCGGTGTCAGCCAGGCCAGACAGATGAACAGCGCCGCATACCCGGCCAGGGCGGCCGTGTAGTATCCGGCGCCGACAGCCAGGCCGATGATGCTGCAGCTCCACAGGGCGACGGCGGTGGTCAGGCCCTTGATCTGATTCTTGGAACTGTAGGAGATCGATGAGGTGCTGATGATGGCGATACCAAGAATGGTTGCGGCGGATACCGCCGGCAGGCGGGTGCTGCCTCCGGCTTCCAGGAAGCAGTCTGCAAGCATGGCGACTGCTGAGGTTACGGACACCAGAATGAAGGTGCGCAGCCCGGCGGAGTGGCGGTTGTTCGCCCGCTCACATCCGATTGCGGCGCCCAGCACGAACGCCAGCAGAAGACGCAGCAGAACAGCCGGGAAACCCAGCGCGGATGACCATGCGCCCAAGAAGGCGGCAAACGGATCTTGAATGTTGATCATGGTGATTCCTCCTCAGCGGTTATTGACGAACCGGCCGTGCCGGTAAGGCGGCCGCAGGAACTCCTGTTCCATGGCTGCTTCATTGAACGCTTTCTCATCTTCATTGACTTCACTGCCGGTCAGACTCTTCTGGATCTCCTGAACCCTCACAGCCAGCTGGTTTGCGTTCCCTGCCTGCGGCTGTGCAGAAGGAGCCGCCATATCTTCCGCAGACTTCGCATAGGATCCGGTCAGGTACAGGGCCAGCTTTCCGCAGCCCGGGCCGATCAGCTCATAGAGCACGCTGGAAGCAAGAATGATGGTCTCCAGCTCCATGCCCGCCTCGCCGCCGACTGTACGGGCGCACAGCGCCGCCAGGCCGATGGCGACGCCGGCCTGCGGAATCAGCGCCAGGCCGAGGCAGTCACGCACCTTCCGGGATTTTCCGGTCAGCGCGCATCCGATCCAGGCGCCGGCGTATTTGCCGAGGATGCGGAAGATAAAGTAGATGATGCCGATGGTCAGCAGCGGCACCGTTCCGATCAAGTGGCCGGAAGACGCCAGTGAATCCAGGCGGAAGCTCATGCCGGAGCGGACGAAGAACAGCAGCAGAATCGGCGGGCTGAAATAGTTCAGCTGGCGGAACAGCTTGGAATCGTCAGTGATGTTGATATAAACCATGGCCATCGACATGCAGCCCAGCAGCGGGGACACATCCAGCATGGCGCAGATGCCGCAGAAGGCGAAGAGAACGGCGATGGCGATGATCAGACGGTTGTCTGTACGCCGGCTTTCCGGCAGCATGAGCTTCAGTACGAATCCGAACAGGCAGCCGAGCAGCAGCACGCCCAGATTGATCAGGATGGGCGTAATGATCTGGCTGCTTTCCACTTTTCCGCTGCCGTTCAGAGAAACCATGGCGACAGAGATCGCGACACTGTATTCCACCAGGCCGACAACGTCATCCAGCGCGACCACCTGCAGCAGCGTGTTCACGAAGTCGCCGCCGGCATGGGTCTGGCGGATGGTCATGATGGTGGAGGCTGGCGCCGTGGCGGCGGCGAGCGCCGCCAGCAGGATGGAGAAGGCGAACTGAAGATGCAGGAAATTGAACATGACGACGAAGATGCAGAAGGAGGCGAAGCAGGCTTCGAAGATGGTGATGATGACAACCTTCATGCCGTTCTGCTTCATGGCGGAGAAGCGGAAGAACTCACCGACGCTGAAGGCGATGAAGGCCAGGGCGATGTCAGCGAGGAAATCCGAGCCGCTGATGAAGGACTGCGGCACGAGATTCAGCCCGTAGGGGCCGATCAGGATACCGGCCAGGATGTAGGCCGTGACATCCGGAATGCTGACCAGCTTGGTCAGCCGGGTCATCAGAAAGCCGCTGATCAGCATCAGCGCGACGGATATGATGATGGCGGCGGCCGGAGAAGCCGTCATGGCAGCCAGCAGCGTTTTCATGTGCTCACCTTGTTTCAAAAGGAAGGGATTCAAAATCTTTATTTGCATGATATACTGGGATTAACAGTAATTATACTTATGATTCATTTAACATTCATAAATTATATTTATAACAGGAGGCAGTCATGCTGGATGTCAAAGCGGAAACACTGATGGTTGTTGCGGAAACCGGGAACTACACGCAGGCGGCAAAACAGCTGCATCTGACGCAGCCGGCGGTGTCGCATCATATCCGCGAACTGGAGAAGGAAGTGGACGCCAAGCTGTTCGTCTACAGCCAGCGCGGCATGAAACTGACTGCGGAAGGCGAGATCGCGGTCAAGTGCGCGCGCCGCATGAAGGCCCTGTATACGAACATGTGCAGCGAGATCCATGACTCGGAAAAGCATCAGGCGAAACTGCGGGTCGGCATCACCCATACCGCCGAGAGCAACCTGGTCACGGAGGTACTCGCCAAATACAGCAATGAGAACCCCGGAGTTGTGATGAAAATCGAAACTCATACTATAAAGGATCTTTATACCATGCTCGATAATTATGAATTGGATATGGCGGTCGTCGAAGGCAGACCATCCAATCCGAATCTGCGCTCCCTGCTGCTGGATACCGATTTCCTCGTCTGCGCGGTGCCGATTCATCATCCTCTGGCCAGGCAGTCCATGGTCACCATTGATGAAATCAAGAAGGAGAACCTGATCCTGCGCTCCTCGAAATCCTCGACCCGGAACCTGTTCATCTCCAGCCTGACCAGCCTGAACGAGAACATCGATGACTTCAACGTCATTCTCGAGGTGGACAACATTGCCACGATCAAGGATCTGATCATCAAGAACCTGGGCATCTCAATCCTCGCCAACAGCACCTGCATCGACGAGGTGCGCAAGAAGCAGATCGCGGCGCTGCCGATTGAGAATCTCAGCATGATCCGGGAAATGAACATTGTGTATCAGAAGGATTTTGAGCAGAATGAAGTGCTGTCCAGCATCCTTTCGCTTTACCGGCAGGCCGTGCATGAGGAACAGAAATCCAACCGCACGGAATTATGACAATGGAGGAGACCATGAAAAAGAAGATTGAGCAGAATGACTTCTACAAGTACCGTTATCTGGGCGGACTGCAGGCCAGTCCGGCCCGCACCAGGGCTGTCTTTGCAATGACCCGGATCAATGCCGGAAAGAACAGCTATGAAACCTGTCTCTATGTCAGTGACGGCCGGAAAACGCAGCAGCTGACCAGCGGCAGAGAAGACGGTACCTTTGCTTTCGCAGACGAGAACAGCGTGCTGATTCTGCGGCCGGACAAAAGCAGGAGCGGAATCAATTCCGCGTTCTGGCGCATGCCGCTGGACGGCGGCGAAGCCGTGCATGAATTCGATCTGCCGCTGGCCGTGACATCCTTCCGGGCTTTGAATGAAAAGTATTGGCTGATGGAAGCGACCGTGGACCTCAATCATCCGCAGTATCATGCCCTCAAGGAAGAGGAACGGAAGAAGGCGGATGCGCGGAAGAAGGATGAGGAAGACTATCAGGTCCTGGAGGAATATCCGTTCTGGTGGAACGGGAAAGGCTATGTGGATAAGACCCGCCACGCCCTGTTCCTTGTCGACCGCACCACGCACCAGATCACGGCGGTGTCGCCGCACAGCATGGACGTGGATTCCGTGGACTGCCGGGACGGCCGGATCCTGTACAGCGGCATCCGCTTCACCTCCAGCAAGGGCGTTCATGCGGATGTCCTGGAATACGATGCCGGGACCGGCAAAAACCGCACTCTGTACGGCCGCCGCCGGCTGGAAATCCAGCGCGTGTTCTATCAGAACGGGGCTCCCATGGTGCTGGGCACTTACGGCCGCGATTACGGCCCGGATGAGAATCCAAAACTGTACCGGCTGAAGGACGGCGAAGCGGAGCTGGTTCTCGATCTCGACCTCAGCATCGGCAGCAGCCTGATCACGGACGTCTGCTACGGCGAAGGCCGGGACATCGAAACGCTGCCAAAGAGCACCTATCTGCTGATCACGGAAGGACACGGCAGCAGCCTCATGAAGCTGGAGAACTCCGCCCTGAAAAAGGTCTGGGAACCGGACGGCGGCATCGTCGATTTCACAATCCTGAAAGACGGCATTCTGGCGGTCGGCCTGTTCGGGCAGAAGCTCGAGGAGCTGTATCTGCTCAAAGGCGGCCGGAGCGCCAGAATCACGGCGTTCAACGAGGACTGCCTGAAAGACCGCTATGTGGCCGTGCCGCAGAAATGCACGGTCGCCAAGAAGCCGTTTGCCATAGAGGGATGGGTGCTGGCGCCGTACGGATATGATCCCAAGGGGAAGTACCCTGCCATTCTCGATATTCACGGCGGGCCGCGCTGCGCCTACGGAACAGTATTCATGCATGAAATGCAGTACTGGGCTTCGCAGGGCTGTTTCGTCTTCTTCTGCAATCCCCGCGGCGGCAGCGGCCGGGGCAGTGAGTTCGGCGATCTGCGCCAGGGCTGGGGCAGCATTGACTATGAGGACCTCATGGACTTCACGGATGCCGTGCTGAAACGCTTCCCGGCCATTGATGTCCGCCGCGTGGGCGTCACCGGCGGTTCCTACGGCGGCTACATGACCAACTGGGTGATCGGCCACACCGACCGCTTTGCGGCCGCGGCCTCCCAGCGTTCCATCAGCAACTGGCTGACCGAGGTCATGATCAGCGACTGCGGCGTCTACTGGCCGCGTTCCATGGGCTTCAAGGATCCGAAGCACTGCGCTGCGGAGCTGTGGGACCAGTCACCGCTGAAGTATGCGGATCAGGCCCGCACGCCGACTCTGTTCATCCATTCTTTTGAGGACCACCGCTGTCCGATCGAAGAGGGCATCCAGATGTATACGGCGCTCAAATGCCGCGGCGTGGATTCCCGGCTGGTCGGCTTCAAGGGTGAGAACCATGAGCTCAGCCGCAGCGGCAAGCCGCTGCACCGCACCCGCCGTCTGCAGGAGATCACCGATTGGATCATGAAGTACTGCGGTTAAAGCCGCCGATGTTCCATCAAAAAACCCGGGAAAATTCATTTCCCGGGTTTTCATCTGGTCCGAAGACTACTGCTTCTTGTTCCGGCGGATCAGGACGACGGCGATCACTGCCAGGACAGCCGCGACGGTGAGGATGATGGGCGTGCTGCTGGTTGAGGATGCTGTGGAAGCTGTCGTATCCGCAGCGGCCGTGCTTTGCGCGGCGGCTGTTTCAGTGGAGGCGGATGCAGTCGCGGCGGCTGCGGTGCTGACCGCAGTCAGCTGCGAAGGAACCGCGACCTTGTAGTCGTCGTAGGAGACGGCGGCTACGGCGCCGCTGAAGTCAGCAGTCGTGCTGTAGGACGTGACGGTGATGGTGTAGGCGCTGTCGCCGGTGACGTACTTGGTGCCGTCGGTGCCGGTGATGGAGACGGTCTTGCCGTCAGCGTCGGTGATGGTGCCTTCGTTGTATAGGTTCGTCAGCGTGCTGTTGCCGGTGACAATCCACTTGGAATCCTTGTCGATATAGACATTGGCATAGCCGTCGCCGCCGTTGCCCGCGCAGCTTTCATCATCGACAACTGCACCGGTGAGAACCGAGCCGCTCTGCATGTAGAGATCAAGCTTGGAGATCGTATCCCAGATCACGTTGCCGTTCATTTCCTGATTGACTGCCGTGAAGTCGGTATCGGCGCCGTTGGCGCCGGACGTGCCCCAGCCGCGCTGATTGGAGTTGCCGGTGACGCGCAGGAAGTACTCGCTGTCCGCCGCCTGGGTGATCGTGACGTTGTTCAGATAGAAGTCAGAAGAGGTGTTTGTGGAATAGAAGAGTCCGCCGTTCTTGGAATCCAGCGAACCGCCGGTCATGTAGAACGAGGAGTTGCCGACTTCAGAATCTCCGGACATGGACTGATAGAGGATGACGGACCAGGTGTTGTCATTCTGGGAATCATCCGCCATCGTCGAGGTCAGATTCGAGTTGAACAGACGCAGGGTGTTCAGGCCTTCAATGCAGACGCCTTCGGAGCCATTGGCAGTCAGGGTCGCATCATTGATCGTGATGTCTGCGGTGACGTAGACGGCCGGGGAACCCGTGCCGTTGCTGACGTAGGTGCCGCCGTCCACAACCATGGTGCCGCCGCCGCGGTCGCTGCGGATGGCCGCGGAGGAATTGCCCTCCGTCTCGACATCCAGATCATAGGCGTACAGCGTGCCGCCGCCCGCCACATGGATGCCGCCGGCCGTGTTGCCGCTGGTGCGGATCCTGGTGCCGCCGATATAGGTCACGCCGTCGGCGTAGGAGAAGGCTCCGGCCGCTCCGGCCGCATCGCTGGTGATGGTGCCGCCGTTGATGTAGGAGGTTCCGGCAGTCGTCAGCACCGAGGCGCCGACGCCGTAGAAGCTGGCGCTGTCGCCGCCGGCGCTTTCAGTGCTGGAACGGGTGACTGTCGGATTGTTCAGGACCACGCTGCCGCCGGACACATGAACCGCATTCTCATCGGTTCCGGTCGAAGCATAGGTCTGATCGGATTCTTCCGTGTCACTGGAGAATTCCTTGGCTACTGTCCAGCTGGTGACGGCGGAAGACTGGCCGCCGCCTCCAGGCTGGCCGCCCTGGCCGCCCGGCTGTCCGCTTGGTGCGGAACCGGAAGGCTGCTGGCCGTCGGCCGGAGCACTGGGCGGGGTGCCGCCTTCATTGCCTTCCGCCAGCGCGCTCAGCGGGGAGCAGGCCATTGCCGCAGACAGCAGGATTCCCGCTGTCTGAATCAATACGTTCTTCTTTTTCATGAATGTCATCTCCTTGGATACAGATTCGAGCATAGAAGCCTTATGTGAACACTGCCTGAACAGCCTGCGAATCTTGCGTGGTATCGTACCGGAAAAGGGCATCCGGAAGGCTTTTTCTGCAGGAACGGCCTCTTTTCCAGCGGATTAGGGTACACTGAAAGCAGAAACATGCCGGGCACAGGCTCCGCAAAGCAACTGCGGATCCGCACGGCGGTGGGATGCACAGGGGGCAGGAAATATGGGATTTCTGGATTCGATGTTTCAGAGCAAGCCGCAGGAATTTGTGATGGGAGTCCAGGACAAGTTCGGACAGGAGGGCACCAGGGATCTTGTCGTCGTCGGCAAGGTCGCCGGCACGGTGCGCAAGGGCGACGCCGTGTACGTGTCCAATTTCGGCGATGACAGCGGTGAGGTTCTGGTCAGTATGGTGCTGGGCATTGAGAGCAGCGCCGATCAGCCGGCGAACAGCATCACAGACAGCCGCGCGGCGCTGAAGATCGCGGGTGCGGCCGGCACGGGCGTCAAGTGCGGCACGGTGGTATATACCCGCGAAGCATCCATCACCAAGGTGCATGACGCCTATGTCCGGGCACTGGCGGATGTCTTCGCCCGTGATCCGGAATCGTTCTTTCAGGCGGATGCGTCGGCGGCGCTCAGCATCACCGACTGCGCCGAGCTGCTGGGCTTCAGCAACCGCCAGCTTGCGGAAAACAAAGTCACCGACGAGACGATGAAGCAGTATCTGCACGGATTCTCCAACCGCATGGCCCACATGCTTGCATCCAGGGTGCAGCAGGCGTCCGGCATCTGGTGCGTGTTCAGCCGGCGGACCGGCGAACCGTATCTGTCCGCGCATATCGAAGAACAGGGCAGCGATTACCGCTGCACTTCGCCGACCGTCACGCTCCTGAGCAAACCGTACCACGAGGTTCTTGCCAGGCGCTATCCGCCGGAGCAGTTTGAAGTCTGGGAGATCAGCGCCGGCGAAAACGGCAAAGGCGTCCTGGATTTTCTGGGGGATACAATTTATCTGGACGGCGCAAACTGCGTCTCAGTGAATGCGCCGGCGGCGGTGCTGCCGGCCGGAATTCTGGTGGCGCCGCCGGATTTCAGCAAGGTTCCGGAAATCAGCCGGCCGGTCATGAATCCGGACCTCGAGCGCTGGCTGCTGCTGATGGCGCAGCTCGGAAAACCGGAGACGGAGGAACAGCAGCAGACCTATAAGGTATATTTCAGCTTTCTGGAGAGAGCTCTGGTCAGCGCGAAGCTGCTGGTGCCGATGAAGCACGAAGGCGAGATTGCACCGCCTGACGCCCAGGGCCGCACGGTGCTGCCGGAGGACCTGAAAATCTCCCTGGCCACGATGACAGGCAAAAACGGCCGCACCGCAGTCCGCATGTTCACGGACTGGAAACGGCTCAAGGCAGGCATGGGCGAAGGCTGGGAAGGCATGATTCAGACGGTGGGCGGACTGATCGCGCAGTTTGACTGCGCCCTCAACTATACCAGGGATCCGAACAGCGGCTGTTACATCAGCAAAGAGCTGTATGAGGCAATGCCTCAGCCGGATGCCGGCAATCCGGAATCCTGAGCATCACTTATCCGGGAATCACTCAAGGATCCTGATCCGGTCCAGAGCGGCGGCGTCAAACCCGCTGCTTTTTTCAAGGGCTTCCTGAACAATGGAGAAGGAGGAAGTGGCGATCATCCGCATCGGCGCGTTGCGGGAGACCTCCTCCGGGGAGATCTGGAAGAACTCGCCGAAGTTGACGAAGTGGAAACGCTGCAGGCCGATGCGCAGCAGATCGTCATCCGCAACCGCATGGCCGTTGAACGTGAAGGATTCGAAGCTCTGTTTCGGGCGCGACCAGACCATGTGCAGATTTCCGGAGACCTGGTAGAACTCCGTATGGCCGTCCGACCGGAAAGCCTCCTCCCGCAGGACGTAGCTCATCATGCGGCGCAGCTGGCTGCCGCTGACCGTCACCAGATACAGGCCGTCATCATAGGGCAGGCATTCCTTGAGATCCTGGAAGCGCACCAGCGGTCCCATCTCCTTGAGGCGGATGGAGCCGGAGCCCAGCAGCATGACGTCAAACGAGGAACCCTGCTGCAGCACATCCGCAAACAGATCGCCGAGTTCGGTCTCCTGGCTGCGGGCCGGGTGCGTCAATGTGCGGGCGAAGCTGGTGACGATGTGGCCGTACTTGGCGTCGGTCTTCTCCTTGTAGAACTGCAGGATGTCGGCAATGACCGGATCGGAAGGGCAGGTGTCCGCCTGAATCGGCAGGCACTGCCAGGTGCAGGATTTCAGCTCGTGGGAATCCGTGTCGATGACCATGTCAAAGCGGCCGATCTGGTCGGTGCCGACGCCGGCCTGGACGATGGGGATGTGATTGACGACGCAGGGCTCCTGCAGCAGCGTGTGCGTGTGGCCGCCGATGATGCAGTCCACGCCCCAGGCGGGATCGATGAGGGCGGCCAGCTGCTGGTCGCGGTCAAAGCCGATGTGCGTCAGCAGCACGGTCAGATCCACGTCCGTGGTGCGGTAGCTGTCCAGGATGATCTGCACTTCGCGGGCGGCCGCCTCCACATCAATGAAGGAGCCGATCAGATCCTCGCACCGGGTCTGTTCCAGAATCTCATCGGTCAGGATGCCGATGACCAGGACCTTGATGCCGTGCACGTCCAGAAGGATGCAGGGCTGGAACAGCCGGGCATGGTTGGTCTTGATGAAGAGATTGGCGTTGATGATGGGGAAGCGCGCGCATTTCTCCAGAAAGAGCAGATGGGCGATGCCGTAGTCGATCTCGTGGTTGCCGACCGTGACCGCATCCGGGGCCAGCGCATTCATGATCTCAATGGTGGAGAAGCCGCGGTATTCGGAATCAATGATGGAACCCTTGAACATGTCGCCGGCGATCAGGTAGAGGACATTCTCCTCCTGCCGGCGCACCTGCCTGATGTATCCGGACAGCATGGCGGCGCCGCCGATCAGACGGCGGTCCACCTGTTCCGCCAGAAAATCGCCATGCAGATCGTTGGAATGCAGCAGCGTGAGCTTCTTTTCCATGAGCGGCCTCGAAAGCAGATGCTTTCCAGCTTCATGATAACAAGTCCGTTTTCATGAAAAAAAGGCTCGTTCGGTTAAACCTCCGAGCCGGCCGCGCAAACGAAAAGCCCGGCGCGGCCGGGCTTTACTGCTGTTCTTCCTGCTTCTTCTGCCAGCGTTCGCGGCATTCCTGAATCAGCCGGAGCGCTTCTTCACGGCTGTGGTAATCGCCGGTGGTGACGTCGAGATGCTGGAGGTTCTTGTAGTTCTCAAAGAAGTCCTTGATCTCCTGGCGGATGAAATCCGGCAGATCGTCCGTGCACTGGACCTCGTCATAGCGCGGATCGCAGTTGACGACGGAGATCAGCTTGTTGTCATTGTGTCCGGAGTCGACCATGGTCAGATAGCCGATGACGCGGGCCGGAACTTCGCAGCCCGGGAAGGTCGGCTCAGTGCCGATCACCAGGATGTCGAGGGGATCGCCGTCCGGCGCCAGGGTGTTTTCCAGGAAGCCGTATTCCGCCGGATAGGCCATGGCGGAATACAGGACGCGGTCCAGCCGGATGCGGCCGGTATGCTTGTCAATCTCGTACTTGTTGCGGGAGCGGTAGGGGATTTCGATGGTGGCGGTGACGACGTTCTCTTCCATGCGCAGAATGCCTTTCTAGTAATTGAAGCGGAACACGGCGCACCCGTAGGGCGCCAGCGGATAGACGATGTGGTACGGCTTGTGGTCGCATTCCCCGGCCTGGGAGACGTAGTCCGTCTTGACGCCGGAATTGGCATCCACGGCGCCGTTCTCATTGAGAATCAGCGTGTACTTTCCCTTCAGCGGCGCACCGACCTGGTAGTCGCTGCGTTCCACGGGCATCATCGAGATGACGAACAGCAGGCTGTTTTTGCCGGTGCGGTCCTTGCGGATGAAGCTGAAGATGCTGCGGTCCTTGTCGTCGGCGTTGACCCATTCAAAACCGTCCCAGGAGCCGTCCAGCTGGTACATCGCCGGATACTTGCGGTACATCTGCAGCAGGTCGCGCACAAAGGTCTGCACGCCGCGGTTCTGCGGCACATCGCACAGCTGCCAGTCCAGCTCGACCTTCTCATCCCACTCATGGTGCTGGGCGAAGTCCTGGCCCATGAACAGCAGCTTCTTGCCGGCGTGGCCGAACATGAACAGATAGCCGCACTTCAGGTTCTTGAACTTGTCGTCCGGATAGCCGGGCATCTTCTCGATCATCGAGCACTTCAGATGGACGACCTCGTCATGGGAGATGACCAGAATGAATTTCTCGCTGGCCGCATAGCTCATGCCGAAGGTCATCTTGTTGTGGTTGTCCTTGCGGAAGAAGGGATCCAGCTTCATGTAGTCCAGGAAGTCATGCATCCAGCCCATGTTCCACTTGTAGGTGAAGCCCAGGCCGTTGTCTTCCGGCGCCGCCGTGATCTTGGGCCAGGCCGTGGATTCCTCGGCGATCATCATCGTGCCGTCCTTGCGGCCGCGCACGACGGAGTTCAGGTGCTTGAAGAACTCGATCGCGTCGAGGTTGCTGTTGGTGCCCAGCTTGTTCGGAATCCACTGGCCGGCTTTGCGCCCGTAGTCCAGATACAGCATCGAGCTGACCGCGTCCACGCGCAGGCCGTCGACATGGTATTCATCAAACCAGTACAGGGCGTTGCCGATCAGGAAGTTCTTGACCTCATTCTTGGAATAATCGAAGATCTTGGTTCCCCAGTCCGGATGCTCGCCCATGCGCGGATCCGCGTATTCATAGGTCGGCGTGCCGTCAAAATCGGCGAGGCCGTAGGCATCCTTCGGGAAGTGCGCCGGCACCCAGTCAAGGATGACGCCGATGCCGTGGGTGTGCAGATAATCGACCAGATACATGAAGTCCTTGGGCAGTCCGTAGCGGGATGTCGGGGCATAGTAGCCGGTCACCTGGTAGCCCCAGGAACCGTCGAACGGATATTCGGCGATGCCCATCAGCTCCACGTGCGTATAGCCCATCCAGCCGCAGTACTCGGCCAGCTGCACGGCCAGTTCGGTATAGTTCAGGAAGCCGTTCTCCTCATTGCTGCGGCGCTTCCAGGAACCCAGATGGCATTCGTAGATGGCCATCGGCTCTTCAAACGTGTTCTTGCGCGCGCGTTCCTGCAGCCACCTGCCGTCGTCCCAGTGATAGCCGTCGATGTCGGCGGTGCGGCTGGCGTTGGCCGGACGCAGTTCGGCGCTGAAGGCATAGGGATCCGCCTTGTACAGGATTTCGCCGGTCCTGGTTTCAACAGCGTACTTGTAGGTCTCGCCGACGCCCATGTCCTCCAGGAAGCCTTCATAGACGCCGCTGTTCTCCAGCGGCAGCATGTAGTTGGCCTTGGGATCCCAGCCGTTGCGGTCGCAGACGATCGAGACGGCCTTGGCATGCGGCGCCCAGACGGCGAAATGCATGCCGCTCCTGCCGTTGAGGACGGCCTTGTGCGCGCCCATCTTCTGATAGATCTTGTAGTCTCTTCCTTCGCCGAAGAGATAGCGGTCATACTTGGTCAGAAACACCGGATCCAGCGGCGCCGGATCCTTTTTCTTTGGTGCGGAATGCACTTTTGCGTTTGCTGCAGGGTTTGACTTTTTTCCAGCCATGATTGCCTCCAGGAATGCAGATATGGGATTGTAGAAACACGATGATGAAAAAAACCAGAATCCTTCTATGACTATTGTATTCCTGTTGCATGAAAAAGAGTACATGAATGATGTCTCAGGAGAGCGTCAGCAGTTCCACCGGCACTGCTTCAGGTCCACGTGGTTTTCATCCCGGAACGGCACGCCTTCCTGAACCAGCAGGGCATGCTGCTCGTCCCATCCCGGCGCCAGCCGTCCGCTGTGGTTGACGACGCGGTGGCAGGGATACTCACCATAGAGATCCGCTTCCGAAAGCACCCGGCCGACCAGGCGGGCATTGCGCTCGCGGCCGATCAGGCGTGCGATCTGTCCGTACGTGGCTACTTTGCCGTAAGGGATTTCCGCGACGGCGGACAGGACTTCATAGATCAGTTTTTCATCCAGAACCGGTTTCATATGGAATACTCACTTTCCCGGGCATTGCCGGCAATGAAAAATTCTGCGGATCTCAGCGGTTGACGAGCCCCTTGTCGACGCACATGCCGGTGGAGGTGCTGCCGTCCAGACGGATGGCGGTGACAGCGCCCAGCTGCTGCATCAGCGCGGTCTCCTGAACGATGCCGCCGATGTTCCTTGCCGTCACCAACAGGATCCTGCCGTCAGCGCTTTCGCCGAACAGGGTGACGGAAGTGTCCTTGGAACAGTCGGGATACGCGCTCTGCGCCCGGCCGAGCCAGGTCCGTCTGCCGTCTTTCAGCAGCGTGTAGGCACCGGACAGTCCGTACCGGCTGAAGATGTGGTAGGTATAGTCCTTGACGCTGCTGTCATAAGACCAGAAAGTGTCTGCCGGCGTCATCCAGATGCCGTTCTGCCAGCCGTGGTAATAGACCTTCAGGCCGCCGTCCCGGTTGAAGTACACGGTCGCGTTGCCATTGCCGTAGGCCGGCGTCAGTTCTTCTCCGCGCCACAGCTGCCAGACGCCGTCGACCAGCACCGCGCCGGTCGGGCGTCCGTAGTCCGGTTCATTGTTGTTGAAGAAGCCGCCGTTGATGCCGCCCACGCGCCAGTATCCCTGCGCCAGCAGAGCCGTGTCTTCCAGAGAATCCAGATACTGCGGATCATCGCCGGCATAATCCAGCTGGATGAAGGTCGTGTCTGACGGAGTGACGATCAGGGCGTCGTAGCGCTTGCCGTTGAACGTTCCCCGTGTGTATTTTACGGAAGGCGCAACGCCTTTCCTGGCATAGACATTGACCGCGGTCGCAATCCGGTTGGTGTATTCCCTGCTGCCGGTGTCGGAGATGCGGGTCAGGCCGCGGGAACGGACGGGAAGCACCAGAAAACAGACCAGCGCCGTCGCCAGCAGAACGATTCCGATCCAGGTCCTCCGCCGTAATCTCATGGCTTCATTGTACCGCAAGAAAAAAGGAACATGGCGCAATCCATGTTCCCCGCATTGCAGGTAAACTTCAGGCTACTGTTTCGCGGCGCGCGGATAGAGCTTCACCATGCCGGCGAAGATGCGCTTGTAGGCGGCCAGGTCAACGCTGTCGGCATAGCGGAAACTGCCGCCGCCTTCCTTCGGCGTCAGCAGCACGCGGCCGCTGGTTTTGGGATCCGCGGTCTCGATATCCGCCTCCGCCGTCTTCCACTGGATGAAGCGGTCATCCAGAAGCGTGGCGGCCGCCACCGCGTCGTGCATGGCTTCACCGTTGCGGAAGACGATCAGATCGTGCATGACCTGACGGATCAAAGGATCGCTGTCCATGCCCATGGCGTCCAGCTCCTCCGGTTTGACTTCACACTGGCGGGTGATGTTCAGGCCGATCATGTCGATGGGGATCCCGCTTTCAAACACGATCCGGGCGGCGACGGCATCATGGCCGATGTTGGCTTCGGCGTAGGGCGTGATGTTGCCCCGGCCGGTGGTGCCACCCATCATGGTCAGTCTGCGGATCCTTGTCTTCAGCTGCGGATATTTCAGCAGCGCCAGGGCGACGTTGGTCAGCGGACCGACGGTCAGCAGCTGCACATTTTCCTGCGCCATGGCGATCCGGTACATCAGATCCCAGGACGGCATCGGCAGCGCCTGATCCGGAGATTTCTCCAGTTCAATGTTGCCCAGGCCGTTGCGGCCGTGAAACTGCACGACCGGTTCGCCGAATTCCGCATCCAGATAATGGCTGGCGCCGGAGGCGACCGGAGCCTTCACCTGCAGCAGCGTCAGGATGTTCAGGGCGTTCTGTGTGGTCACCGCGGTGGTGTTGTTGCCGCCGGTGGCGCAGACGGCTTTGATGTCAATCTGATCAGGAAAAGCTCCTGCCATGGCTAGGCAGAAGAAATCATCGACGCCCGGGTCGGTGTCGATGATCAGAGGAATGGGGGTTTTCATTGTCGTGTTCATAAAATTATATTAACATATCTGTCTAACATTCAGAACCTGCCTAGGCAGATTATAAGAGGTATACATAAAATTCTTGAAAGCGGTCGAGTTCTATTTCCTGAATTCAGTTATCTTAATAATGTTCTGTGGTATTCTTTGCGTATGAGCAATGATCGAATGTTACAGAATTTAGCTGATGAAGTGGACCGTCTGAAAAGAGAAAATGAGTTTCTCAAGAAAAAGCTAAAAGAATTCGATCATTTCAGCATTGAAAATATCAGAACCATACGGACTGCAGAAGAAAAAATACGATTATTTCGCAGCTATTTTCGTGGTAGAGAAGATGTTTATGCAACCAGATTTATATCAAAAAAGACTGGTAAAAAAGGATATTCATTTGTCTGTAAAAATCGGTTTGATGCACAATGCTGTCAAATCACTCTGAAGACTGGCAGTTGTCATGGCTGCTCATTTCATTGTCCTGTACCATTGACTGATGAAATTGTCCGCAGACATTTTTCCAAACCTAATAACGACCATTCAGTTGCAATTTATCCACTGTTATCTGACAACACCTGCTATTTTTTGGCATTTGATTTTGATGATGATTATTGGTTTGAGTCGATGCTTTCTCTGTATCATATGTGCCTTTCAAAAAAGATCAGACCGCTGATGGAACGATCACAATCTGGAGAAGGTGGGCATTTATGGATTTTCTTCAAAGAGAAAATATCTGCACTGAAAGCAAGAAATCTTGGAATGTATTTACTTGATGAAACAATGAAATCAAATCCGCATATTCGATTCAATTCGTATGATCGGATGTTTCCTTCTCAAGATATGCTGCTGTCGGAAGACAGCATTGGTAATTGTATTGCCCTTCCACTGCAGTATGATGCTTACAAAAAGGGCAATTCTGCATTTATTGATGAATCAGGTGTTGCCTGTGATCATCCGATTGACGTTCTTGCGGAAATTCCCAAACTGACGGAGGAGGCTGTTGATCTGATTCTGCAGGAGTATGAAGGAATTGAGAATTGCTTTGTTGAAAATGATCAGTTGAGAATCGAATTAGGGCAAACCAGTTCATATTCCCAAGGATTTGAAGCATTCTGCGATTCTCGTATTCACATTAATAAAATGAAATTGAATGCTCTTACGCTTAGAGAATTACGCCGAATTGGATCCATGCCGAATCCTGAATACTATCAGAAAGAACGCCTTCATCAGTTTATCAGCAGTGAGGATACACCACGTATTCTTTCAGAAGTCGAAGAAACGGACCGCGAAATCATTCTCCCACGAGGAACATATTCAAGGTTTGCTATGGAATTTGCGGGAAGCAACATCAAATTTAAAACGAAATTTTCAGCAGGCGAACCGATTGACCTCACATTTAAAGGTCAATTGAGGCTTGATCAACAAGAAGCGGTACATTGTGCTCATAAGGAAAATTTGGGAATCATTCAGTCTCCAACCGGGTCTGGAAAAACAGTCATTGCTCTGTATATTGTTGCTGAGCAAAAGGTAAGTACACTTGTGATTGTACCAAAACTCGAATTGATTGATGGTTGGCGTCGTCAAGCTGAAGAATTTCTCACAATTCCGCCAAGTTCAAAAAAAAGAGATGCTTATATCGGAGAACTCAGCAGCAGAAGAAGGAAATTGAAATTTCATTTGGACATTGCAATGATTCATTCTCTCGCAAATCGCGATGATCTGGAAGATGTTTTCTCTCATTACGGAATGGTTATCATTGATGAATGCCACCACGTGGCATCAGAAATGTTTCGGAAAGTTCTTCGTCGCTGTGCTTGTAAGTATATCTATTCATTTTCGGCGACTCCGAAACGTCAGGATCATCTAGACAGAATCATGTATATGTACTGCGGCAGGCTGTTATATTCAGCCAGTCAGAATCTTCGTTTATCTCTGCTGAACTTTGATAAGATACTTGTTAAGCAGGCTACAACATTTCGGCCAGACCCAGCTGCAAGGACTTATTCGGAAATAATTGGCCAAATGATCGTAAGCGAACGTAGGAACTTTCAAATATTCAAAGACATCAGCAGGGCAGTAAAAGAGAATAGACATATTCTTGTTCTTTCTGAGCGCGTACATCATCTTGAAATTCTATATGAAATGATTCAACGCGTAGAAGATAACTGTTTCATGGTGCGCGGAGACATGAAGCAGAAAGAGCGAAATGAGGTATTTGCAAAATTACAGATGTTAAAAGAAAGCTATGTGTTGCTTTCAACAGGCAGTCTGATAGGAGAAGGGTTTGATTTACCCTCTTTAGACACTCTGTTTTTAACGGTTCCGATTCGCTGGGAAGGAAGACTGAACCAGTATATTGGCAGAATTCACCGCAGTTCTACAGGGAAAAGCAATGTCAAAGTCTATGATTATGTTGATTTGAACAATCCCATGTTTCAAAGCATGTTTAAAGCCCGACTGAAAGAATATTATGCAAATAATTACCATATACAGGAAGAAACTGAGACAGCAGTGATTGAAAATCAGGTTTTCAGTTCTAATACTTGCCTGCCGATATTAAAAGCAGATCTTGCAAAAGCTCGGAGTTCCATTTATATCAGCACAAATTATATTTCATTGGAGAAATATAAACAGTTGATGAATTCTTTTGATCAAGCCCAGCAACGGGGAACGGTAATTCAGTTGGAGACCAGTTCAAAACAAAAAAACCTTGATGAAGTTTCAAAATATATCAAAGGAATTGGCATTGTTCTGCACTCTACTGAAGGATCTAAACAAGTCCTAATTATTGATCGACGGATTGTGTGGTGCGGTACGTCTGGGGTTTTATCTGTACAGAAAGAGGACGATTATCAGATTCGGCTTGAAAATGAAGCACTGGCAACCGAAATCTATGAAAAGTAAAGAACTTCTCTTTTTCTGAAAACGTCAATATCTCAGGTTCCTATGTACTTGATAGAGAAGCGTATCTACCAAGTGGAAATTGTTATGACCAGTGCTCAGAAAGTAGGATTGCAGATAAGCTTTTAGTCAGTTCACTCTGCAGCTAGTTTGTCCGGATTCAGTTCGTTGGCAATTTCAGTGCCGCAGATCTTCCAGCTGCCGCTGCGGTTCACAAAGGTGAGCTGATAGCCGATGTGCCAGGTGCGGTCCAGATTCTCCGCCGTGTTCTTCGCCTCATAGTCAAAGACCACCTGAGCGGTGAAGGTATCGCTGCTCTGGGCGCAGGCGGAAAGCACCTGTGCATTGCTGAAGCTGCTGGAATCATGCGGGGTGAACCAGGTGTTCTGCAGAGTGACATAGCGCTGATACCAGAGCGCGGAAGGATCGGCAATGGCGCTGACGGCGCTGAGCGCGACATCCTTGGCCGGATAGGAGGCCAGGGTTTCCGCATCGGCGATGATCAGGTCGTTGAGGGAGGCGTCATCCAGCGCCGTGCCGGCCAGCAGATGGCCGCTGATGACATCGGGCACCAGAACAAAGGCGCTGCCGCTGCCGTCGCATAGAGCCGGATAGCCGAGCAGACCGTCCAGCTGATAGACATCCACCAGCGGAATGACGGATGCGTCGGATATCTGGTCGAAATTGGCGGCGGCAGCATTGGACTGGATCATTTTCGCCGGGTCAGCGGCAGTGCCGTTGGCCTGCAGGCTGGTGCCGGCCGGAACTTCCACCACATAGCTCTCCTGGCCGGAAAGCGGCATGGAGACAAGCCAGTGGCCGCCGTCCTCATAGACTTTCACCAGACCCAGGGACTGCCCGTCCGCATACAGGGAATAGGTCTTGAAGCCGCCGGTGCTGTCTGTTTCGGCAGAAAGCACGGCATCCGGATCCACACCGTCAAAATGACTTGCCAGCGCGGCGTCATACGACGCTTCCGTATCCAGGGAGGGGTCGGTATGGCAGGCCTGGGCGAACAGGCCGGAATAATCTTTTTCTTTGATCTGGTTCAGGAAGCTGCGGACCGCATTCTCCGGGGTGTCGGCTGCGGCCGTGCCCTGTTCGAGGGCGTCCAGACGGGCGGACTGCTGATGCACCCAGACGGCGCCGGCGGCCAGAGTGATTCCAAGGCAGGCGCCTGCCAGCAGCAGGGAAGCGCCGGTTTTCATCCACTTAGCCATTTTTCCGTCCTCCCTTGCGTACCAGGATGGCATCCGGCAGACGCCGGCTGCCGTACATGGAGACCGGATCATTGACATAGCCGCCGTTGTACCACATGACGGAGGAATTGCCGCCGTCCAGATTGCCGGCTTCCACTGCCTGGTAGTCCTGGAAGATCTTCAGCACGTCCTCATACTTGGCTCCCCAGGAGGAAGGTCCGCGGCCGTCGATGACCAGCAGCAGGAGGGTGCCGTCCGCCTGCATGCCGACGGCGGTCCGCGGGTTGAGCATGTTCAGATCCGAGGTCGGAACATAGACGTTCCGGCCTTCGTGGATGAAGGTCGGCCCGAAGGTGATGGCCTCCTTGACGCCCATGGCCAGCAGTTCGGAAGCGCTGGCGGTGGTGGCGATCAGCTTGTGGTCATCCGTGAAGGCGATGACGGCGGAAGTGCCGTCCTGGACAATCCGGCCGCCGCTGATGACGATGCCGGCCGGAATGCCGCCGTTGCCGTTGCCGCCGTTGTCGACAAAACCGCCGCCGTTGATGCCGGCGACGGCATCGAACTGGCTGATGAATTCGGGCAGATTGGGACCGGCGGCGCCGGTGCTCATGCCGGGATTCAGAGCGATGAATGCATCGCCGGGATCGCGGAGGATCATCATGTAGCCTTCGAAGGTGCTGCTGTGGACATGCTGGATCTCAATACCGTCGCCGTTGGGATCTGTATTGATCGCGGCTGCTGCAACAACATTCTCAGAACCGTCGCTGGCGACGGCCGGTGCCGGCGCGGTGCGGATTTCTGCGAGCTCGTCATCCGTATAGAAGTGCCTGACGGCCTGGTAGGTCAGCGAGTTCTCCGCAAGGCCTGCCGTCAGCTGGCGGCTGAGGGCGGGATGGGAAGTGCCGGCATATTTCATCTTCAGATAGGACCAGCCGGTAAACAGCAGTCCGATAAGGACGCCCACAACACAGAAAAGAACGGTGAGCCAGACGGGGATGCTGTGCTTTCTTGTTTTATCAGCCATGACGGGTTTCCTCTGTGAGATTCGTACAGGTTCATTATAACGGCAGTTGGGGAGGCCGGGATACAGTTCTCATTCCGAAAAGAAGCTGATTCTGACAACAGGTCTGCCGGATCGAGATGTCCGCCGGCCGCAGCCCGTTTCATAACAGCAGTACGTTTGAATCAGCGGTCTATTTCAATCCGCTGTATATCCGGGATTCCAGCGGAGGATTGCGCCCCTGCTTTTGCAGCTGCGGAAGAAGGCCGCTTCCATTATTTTTGACAATCCATAAAAGCAAAGTATAATAAGTTATACAAATCATACTTATTTCACCTGCAGAAAAATGGAGATGGAAAACATGAAAACACCAAAAGGAAAATATGCATGGACCGTTACAGTCGGCGAAAAAGGACAGATTGTGATACCGAAACAGGCAAGAGATATCTTTGGCATAAAGCCAGGCGACACCTTGATTCTGCTGGGTGATGAAAAGCAGGGAATTGCAATACCGCCGAAGAACACGTTTGCATCCTTTATGGCAAAAATCTTTGGAGATGACAAAGGGTGAAGAATATCATGTTTTTCTGCATTCCGGCCTATGGTCATCACAATCCGACGATTGCCGTAGTACGGGAACTGGTCCGCAGAGGAAACAACGTCCGGTATTATTCATTTGAAGAATTCCGCGGAAAGATTGAAAGCACCGGCGCGGAATTCATATCCTGTGATGAATATCTTCCAAAGGTCGATGAAGGGGTGGAACGCGGGAAAAAGACCATGTCCGCTTCAGAAATGACCGTTGTGGATCTGCAAATCACGGCAAAAATGGATGCTTTTCTGAAAGCGCAGGTGGAAGCGTTCACGCCGGATGTGATTGTATCGGATTCTGTCTGTTTCTGGGGCAAACTGACGGCCAGAAAATACAGGATTCCAATGGTGGTCTCTACGACAACATTTGCGTTCAACAAGTATTCCTCAGGCTATATGAAAAGCAGCTTTGCGGAGGTTTTGGATCTGATCCGGGGATCGAAGCGCGTAAAGGCGGAGCTGAAAAAGCTGAATGCTTACGGCTATCACCAAAAAAGCATTATGCCGCTTGTCCAGAACGATAACTACACGGATACCATCGTATATGCGACCGAAAAATACCAGCCCTTCTCAAATACATTTTCGAAGCACTATGCATTTGTGGGTCCTTCGCTGATGACGGATCTTGTACCGGATAAAGACCATAAAAGACCTCTTGTATACATTTCGCTTGGAACGGTAGTAAGCAACAAGCCGGATTTCTATAAGAAATGCATCGAGGCTTTGGCATCCGAAGATGTTGACGTGATCATTTCCTGCGGCAGAGCGGTAGACCCTGATCAATTCAGCGGATTGGCCGAAAACGCAAAAGTTTATGCTTCTGTCAATCAGCTGGAGATCTTGTCAAAGGCAAATGTGTTTTTGACACATAACGGCATGAACAGCACCTCAGAGAGCCTGTACATGGGAACTCCGATGGTGTTCTTTCCGCAGGACAATGAACAGCGCGCTGTCGCAAGAAGAGCCGGCGAACTGGGAACGGGAACGGCATTAAAAGAGGAAAGCGTACAGGGCATTCATGATGCGGTCATGACGGTATTGCATGACGATGAGTATGCCAGGCACGCCAGGGAATGCAGTGAGGATTTCAGAAAAGCCGCAGGCCCGAAAGGAGCGGCGGATTTTATTGAAGCAGCTCCGCATGTGATGCCGGAAGAGGACCGGAAAATGATCCGGAGAGAAGTGACTTCCGGTCTGCTGGAACTGTTTTTCTGGGTCGTGATGATCGGATTGATGTTCGGCTTCAAGGCACTGACTGGAAGCAATATGTGGTGGATTGCCGCAATTGCGGCAAATGTAATATTTCCTTTTTATAAAAAATTCATTGCGAAGGCACTGCTTCAGCAGTAATTCAAAATTCCAGATTTCAAAACGGTTTGTTTTTATTGGTTTCAATGGCGACGGCGCATCAAAAACAATTGAAATGGCATCCGCTGTCCGCAGCCGATGATTCTTATCCAGCAAATTAAGGTTTTGAGCTGTTGGCTGATGTGTTAACATTTAATACAGAAAGGTTTGTTCTTCCGGACTGGCATCTGCAAGAACAGCGGGGGGGAAATGACATGAATGCAAAGAAGTCTTTTTCTACGGCCGTGCTCGCCGCGCTTCTTTTAAGCGGATGCGGCAGCTCCAGCGCCGCGGCGGCAGCGCCGTCAGCGTCTGCAGCACCGGAACCGACGCCAACCGCCACACCGGAAGAAACCGCTGTCGTCAGTCAGGCGGACAATTATAAGAGTGTCTGGGAAGGCAGCACCTGCAGCAACTACTGGAACAACGTGGCGTTCACGATGCCGGACGGCTGGTATCAGCTGACAGAGGATCAGATTGCGCAGGTCACCGGCGCCGGAACGGACGCCATCTCGAATGACCTCTCCATTGACAAGGATCAGATTGTCTCTCAGCAGAGTGCAACCTGCAACGACTTCTACATTTCCAACGCCGCCGGAACTGCCACCTTCTATTCCGAGATCATCGACCGTGAGGCACTCGGCCTGCCGAATCTGACTCCGGAACAGTATCTTCAGCAGACCAAGGCCGTGCTGGAATCCATGACCACCATCAGCGCCGGCTGCGATGAAATTGTTGACAACACGATGGGCCAGAATGAAGGCAAATCCATGAATGTCACGATCAAGGATGCCAACGGCAGCACCGCTGCCATTGAGTCCATGTTCGTCAATGAACGGGACGGCATGCTGGTCTCCTACATTGCCACCGCCATGGATCAGGACGGCGTCAGCCAGCTGCAGGGGATCCTCGAGCAGATCGGCTGAGATCTGCACTGCAGTATAATTATCAATCCATCATTCCATACTATGCTGTTAGCCTATTTTTAAAGATATACTGGAATTAGTGGAGGAAGTGCAATGAAGAGAATATTAATTGTTCAAGGCGGAGGCCGGCCGAATGGCAACACAGCTCAGTTAGTGTCTGCTTTTGCAAAAGGTGCAGCGGATGCCGGCCATAAAGTGGAGATACTTTCATTGCAGAAAAATACTGTCAATGGCTGCATCGGATGCAACGCGTGCCGTTATGGAAAGCCTTGTATTCAAAAAGACAGTTTCAATGATATTGTTCCAAAAATCAAAGAATCAGATTTGATCGTGTTTGCATCCCCGCTGCTTTTCTGGACACTGTCTTCCAAAATCAAGGCATTCATTGAACGGTTTTACTGCATTGCAGAAAAAGATCCCACTCCACCATACGGCCGATATGAAAAATACCCGGTTAAAGATGCTGCATTGCTGATGACATCCGCGGACAACAATTTCTGGACGTATAACCAGGCGGTGTCATATTACAAATTTGCAGTGATTCACTATATCGGTTTTCATGATAAGGGAATGCTTCTGGCCGGCGGCTGCGGAGATACAAACGGCAAGCCTCAGATTGATAAAACTCCACATTTGCAGGAAGCCTATATGTTCGGGAAAAATATCTATGCTGAATAAGGTGCATCAGCAAAATTCCGGTTTATGACGCGGATGCGTGAACCGCAGTTGTATATGGTATATATGTAGAATTTAATTTTGAAATAATAAGCAAAATATACTGAGGTGCTGATTGTGATACATTTGGAAGAAATCAATCCGGATAACTGGCGGCTGGGGCTGCATGTCAAAGACAGCCAGAAAGACTACGTCAGCGATGAAATGCGTTTGCTTGCCAGGGCGTATGCATTCCGGAACAGCCGCAGCAGGGCGGTAATCATTTATGACGGTGATGATGCAGTTGGGATGGCATTATATTATGACTGTGACGATTTGAAGGCCTACGAATTCAGCCAGTTCTTTATTGATGAAAGATATCAGGGAAAGGGCTATGGCATGGAAGCCACGGAATATATTCTGAACGAAATGCGCAGAGATGCGAAATATCCTAAAGTTGTTTTATGCGTAATTGATGGGAATGAAGCTGCTTTTTCGCTTTATCAAAAATGCGGATTTCATCTGACAGGCGAAAGAGACGGCAATGAAATCATCATGGAGAGAAAACTGTAATTCAAATAACCACTTTAATACCAGTTTGAATATACTGCAAACTTTTTCACGCTATGAGTGTACGGGCTGATTTGTTTAAATCGATCAGAAAACAAAAAGCGGACTGCCTTGGCTGACAATCCACTTTTTGTGAAATCAGGATGTTGTGCAAATCAGTGTGATCCTCGTCTACGGCCAACTAAAATTACATACGGCCAACTAAAATTCCATCTCGACACAACATCTTCACTGAATGCTGTATTTGGTGCGCGTGACAGGGGTCGAACCTGCATTCCTTGCGGAATAAGATCCTAAATCTTACGCGTCTGCCAGTTCCGCCACACGCGCGCATGCATTCCGATTATAGCATGCCCCCGCTGCTGTTCTAGCAGACTTTTTCGAGGAAATAGGGGAACTGCTTCTTCCACCAAGGCCAGTCATGGGCGACGTCGCTGCCCCAGAAATCGACCCAGGCGGGAACGTCCTTGTAGTGGAAGAGCTCGCGCATGCGGGCCGCGTCCTCCTGCATCGGGTGCTCCCAGGCGCCCTGGCCGACGCACAGGATGATCGTGCGGTGGCGGTAGAGATCCACATAGGGATGGTCGTAGGACATGCCCTCGATGTAGTCCACCGGGGAATTCGCATAGACCAGATCGTCCTTGTAGTCATGGAAGAAGAACGAGGCGTCATAGGCGCCGGACATGGCGATGCAGCCGGCGAAGATATCCGGCCGGCGCAGGAAGAAGTTCAGGGAATGGGTGCCGCCCATGCTGCAGCCGGTGGTCAGGATGCCGTCGGGGCGGGAACCGTTCGCTTCCGTGCTGATCTCAAAGATGCGCGGGCAGACCTCATCCACGATGTAGTGGAAATAGGCTTCCTGCTGCTCGATGCGCCAGCGGCCGTCCGGGTTCGTGGAGCTCCAGGAGTTCTTGTCGTTGGAATCGACGCAGAACAGCTGCAGGCGTCCCGCTTCAATAAACGCGGAAGCGCTGTCCACCATGCCCTGGTTCTCAAAGTCGAAGAAGCGGCCGTCCTGGGAGGGGAACACGATCATCGGCCGGCCGGCATGGCCGCAGACCTTCCACTCCATGTCGCGGCCGAGGCAGGTGCTGTACTCCTTGTGGTATTCGGTCTTCATCTCTTGGGATTCTCCGATTTCTCGTAGACGAAGGCGGCGAATTCCTTCACCTGCTTCTCCGTCTCAAACTTGGCGATGTACATGTCGTCGCCCATGGCGCTGGACAGGATGCCCGGCATGCGTTCATGCATGCAGATGGACTGGCCGTACTTCTTGTAAAGATCGGCCGGGCTGTGCGTGTACTTGTACTTGTCGCGCTTGCCGCAATAGACGGCGTGGAACGGCCGGGTGCTGTGGTAGGTGTCGACGTTGTTCATGCACATGTTCGCGTAGATGCGGTAGACGTCGATGTCATTGGCATAGTTCATCATGTCCGGGGTATAGCCTCCGGGCGGGCGCATGTTGACCTCCAGGCCGACGAGATCGCCCACGCGGCCCAGGCCCGGCTTGTCTTCCAGCAGGCGGAAGTACTCCGTGTGGAAGAAGCGGGCGCGGATGTTGAAGGCCTGGATGACGGCGGTGCCCATAGCATCCAGATCCGCCGGAATCTCGCGGCAGGAATAGTAGAAGCACTCGCCGCTCATGTTCACGATGTCCATGATCGGAGTCGGGAAGATGTGCGAGGTCTTGAAGATGATGTGTCCGTTCTGGTCCGTGACGCCGTCGAAGGACTGGATGTAGCCGGGCACGAACTCCTCCATGATGTATTTGGTCTTCAGGTTCTGGCGGTAGAAATCCTCCAGCTCCTTGTCATTGCTGATCTTCCAGGTGGCGTTGGCGCCGACGCCGTCATCCGGCTTGACGATGACCGGATAGCCAACCTCCTCGATGAATTTCTTGCCTAACGGCAGCGTGCTGACCATGTGGTAGCGGGCGACCGGGACGTTGGCCTTCTCATAGAAGGCCTTCATGTTGGACTTCAGCTTGTAGCGCATGACGTCTTCCGTCTTGTCGCCGGTGGTGATGTTGAAATCCGTTCTGAGGCGGGCATCCTGCTCGAGCCAGAATTCGTTGTTTGATTCCAGCCAGTCGATTCTGCCGTGCTTGTGCGCGAACCAGGCGACGCCGCGGTAGACCTGGTCAAAGTCCATCAGCGAACCGACCTGGTAGTACTCCGTGATCGCGCTCTTCATTTCCGGGCTCAGGGAATCATACGGGTCCTCGGCGATGCACAGGGCGTTGCCCCCGATTTCCTTCCATGCCTTCGGGAACTGGTAATAGGTCCGCGGGAAGGTAGGGGAGATGAATACGAAGTTCTTCATACGAATGCCCCCTTGATTTATAACCTTCAATATACCACGAGATGGTCCGCTTGGGACCAGCGGATCGCAGGCGAAAGCGCTGTCATGGCCGGAAATGCTATAATTGACGCGGAAAGGCGGGAGGAACATGACAAAACTGGAGGAAGCCCGGGCCGGAATTGATCAGATCGATGCGCAGATGAGCGCGCTGTTTGAACAGCGTTTCCATCTGGTGGCTGACATCATCAACTACAAGATCGATCACCATCTGCCGATCAAGGACAGCGGCCGGGAAGAGGAGATCACCGCGAAGAACGCGGCGCTGATCAAGGATGACGACATCCGGCCGTATTTCAGGACCTGCTACGAGGCGATGCTCGAGCAGTCGCGGAAGTATCAGAAGGATTATCTGGAATCCAAATAGAAAGAAGGATAAGAGAGTATGGGAGAACTGCTGACACAGCTGAGAAAAGAGAACATGCAGGCGATGAAGGACCATGACAGCCTGAAGAAGGGCGTCCTGTCGCTGCTGATCAGCGCCATCGCGCTGGGTGAGAAGGAAGGCGGCAAGACGCTTTCCAGGGAAGAGGAGCTGGTCTATGTGCAGCGCGAGCTGAAACAGACCCGCGAGACCCTGGCGGAGACGCCGGCCAGCCGCGAGGATCTGGTCGCGGAGACGAAACAGAAGATCGCGATGCTGGAGGGCTATCTGCCCAAGCAGATGAGCGAGGCGGAGATCCAGGCGGCGATCGAGAAGATCATCGCCGAGAAGGGCCTCGAGAAGAGCGGCCGCAGCACCGGCGTGATCATGAAGGAAATGATGGCGCAGTACAAAGGCCAGATCGACGGCAAGACCGTCTCCAGGATCCTCAAGGACATCCTGAAGTAGGCAGGCAGAGAAAAAGGGCAGGGAACCGGAAGAACCGGTTCCCTGCCCTATTTTGCGTGTGACGGCTACTTGCTGAAGGTCCAGGCGGTGTCCAGGGCGACCACCATCATGTCGTGGAAGGAATCCTGGCGCTCCTTGGCGCTCAGGGCTTCGGTCTTGAACAGATGATCGGAGATGGACAGGATGCTGAGAGCCTTCTTGTGGCAGGCGGCTGCGGTCCAGTAGAGACCTGCCGTCTCCATCTCGACGCACAGATGGCCGAAGTCCGCCAGCTTCTTGTTGACGGTCGGATCCGGATAGTAGAAGAAGTCGGAGGTGTAGACCTTGCCGACATCGACCTTGACGTTGCGCTTGCGGCAGGCGGCGACGGCCGTCTCCAGCATGTCGTAGTCGGCACAGGCCGCCAGCTGTCCCGGGATGCCGAAGGCATTGCCGTAGTTGGAGTTGCTGGTCGCCGCTTCGGCGATGACGACGTCGCGGACGTTGACGTGGTCGGCCAGGCCGCCGGCGGAGCCGATGCGGATGATGGCTTCGACGCCGAACTGGTTGAACAGCTCAGTGGCGTACAGGCCCAGCGACGGGATGCCCATGCCGCTGCCCATGACGGAGACCTCGCGGCCGTTGTAGGTGCCGGTGTAGCCCAGCATGTTTCTCACCTTGTTGAAGCACTTGACGTCCTTCAGGTAATGATCGGCGACGTACTTGGCGCGCAGCGGATCGCCCGGCATCAGTACGACCTTGGCGACCGGTGAGGTGATTTCGATGCTGGCGGAGATGGATGATTTCTTCTCAAATGCCTTTTTCTTTGCAGCCATGTTCTTTTGTTCTCCTTCTCTTTCCTTATTTTTCGAAGAGCTTTTTCAGGCTCTCGGTATACGGCGGATAGCAGATGCCCTTTTCGGTGACGATGCCGGTGACCAGATTGTGGTCGGTGACGTCGAAGGACGGATTGTAGCATTCCACTTCCTTGAGCGCCATCGGCTCCTTGTACCACATGGTCTTGATCTCGTCCGGGTCACGGAGCTCGATCTTGATGTCATTGCCGGTCGGCGTGTTCAGGTCGATCGTCGAGGTCGGGCCGAGCGTGTAGAACGGGATGTGGTAGTGGCGGGCGAGGATGGCGACGCCGGAGGTGCCGATCTTGTTCGCGAAGTCGCCGTTGGCGGCGACCCGGTCGCAGCCGACGAAGCAGGCGTTGACCCAGCCGTTCTTCATGACGATGCTGGCCATGTTGTCGCAGATCAGGGTCACGTGGACACCGGCTCTCTGCAGTTCGAAGGAGGTCAGGCGCGCGCCCTGCAGCAGGGGCCTGGTCTCATCCGAGAAGACGTGGAAGTTCATGCCTCTCTCACGGCCCAGGAAGATCGGTCCGGTGGCGGTGCCGTAGCGCGAGGTGGCCAGCGGTCCGGCATTGCAGTGGGTCAGAATGCCGTCGCCGTCCTTGATCAGCGTCAGTCCGTATTCGGAGATCTTCGTGCACATCGCGATGTCTTCCTGATGGATGCGGACGGCTTCTTCCTTCAAGAGATTCACGATCTCCGGTACCGGTTTGTCCGCGTTGTCGGTGACGACCTTGCGGACCCGGCGCAGCGCCCAGCTGAGGTTGACAGCGGTCGGCCGCGAGCTGTTCAGGTATTCCTTCTGGCGGTCGAACTCCTTCAGGAAGTCCGCATAGGGCTTATCCTGATACTGGCGGCTCAGCACATACATGGAATAGCCGGCGAAGATGCCGATGGCCGGTGCGCCGCGGACCTGCAGCAGCTTGATCGCGTCATAGCACTGCTTCTCCTGGTCCAGCGTGAGATAGATCATCCGGTTGGGAAGCTGCGTCTGATCGATGATGATGACGCTTTTTCCGTCCGGGGACAGCTTGATGTTGTCGGCATGCGTGACTGCCTGAATCGTGTTCTCCATTTGCGTGTTCTTCTTTCTATTTGGCATTCTGCCCGTAATGATGCTGCGCAAAGTCAATCTGCGCGGCGATGTTCTCTTCATCCAGCACCGCCGGTCTGCCGACGGCCAGAGCCTTCTGGTAGATCTTCGCGGCGGTCTCCAGCACGGTGGAAACCTTGAAGCATGCGCTCATGTCCGCGCCGACGCAGACCGTGCCGTGGTTGGCGATCAGGCAGGCGTTGTGCTTCCCCAGAGCCGCGACGACATTGTCCGCCAGCTCTTCGGTGCCCGGCAGCGCGTAGGCGCTGACTTCGCAGGTTCCCAGGATGACAGCGGCCTGTTCATCGATGATGACCGGGATCGGCCGGCGCAGGGCGGCGAAGACGGTGGATGCCACCGGATGGGTGTGCAGAACCGCATTCACATCCGGACGGGCCTGGTAGATGCGCACATGCATCATGCGCTCCACGCTGGGCTTGCGGCTGCCCTGAAGGATGCTGCCGTCCGGATTCAGGACGACGACGTCTTCCGGCGTCAGGGTGTTGTAGGGCATGCCCGAGGGGGTCAGATAGATGAGCCCGGTTCCGGGATCCCGGACACTGATGTTGCCCCAGGTTTCCACGGTCAGACCGCGTCCGAACATGTCTTTTCCCGCCTGTACGATGATCTGTCTTGCGTCCATAATTGCGCTCCTTGCGTACGCGTTCATTTTAGGCGTCCGCCATGGTTCCGTCAACGCGGACAGGCGCTCCGCAGGCGCATGGGAAGGCATGAAACAAGATGCTGAAAGTTTTCATGAAAAGCGGTTGACATCTCTGCACGCGGATACTAAGATGATTTCAAACCAGTGAATGGGAGATCAAACATATCAGCGGCGAAGAGAGAGCCGGGGATGGTGGAAGCCCGGCGGCAGAGCGGTATGCAAATGGACCCAGGAGGGCCCGGTGAAAGCGCAAGCGAGTATCCCGGGACGCAGTGCCCGCGTTAACAGGCAGAAAATGTGATTGCATTTTCAAGAAAGAGGGAATCCGATCCGGATTCCAATGAAGGTGGTACCGCAGGTGAGACGCCTGTCCTTTGAGAGGACAGGCGTTTTTTGTTCCAGCAGGACGCCGGAAAATGCAGGAAAGGAGAACACACATGAAACGCAACATGGCAAAGACTCTCGCATCCGCAGTACTCGCCGCATCCCTGGCGGGCTGCACTGCATCCACGGCTTCTTCCGCAGCTTCCGCTTCCTCCGCTTCTTCCGCTGCGGGCGCAATGCCCAAGGTCGGCGTGATCCAGCTGATGGAGCACACGTCCCTGAATCAGATCTACGACGCCTTCCAGGCCCAGATGAAGACGCTGGGCTATGAGGACGGCGTCAACTACCAGCTCGACTTTGAAAACGCCCAGGGCGACACCAACAACCTGACGACGATCGTGCAGACGATGGCCGGCAACAAGGAGGATGTCGTCGTGGCGATCACGACGCCGGCGGCGGAAGCCGCCAACGCCCTGACCAAGGACACGCCGGTCATCTTCTCAGCGGTCACCGATCCGGTCGGCGCCGGCCTGGTCAAGGATCTGAATACGACCGACGGCAACATGACCGGCACCAGCGATGCGGTCAACGTCGACCAGATCATGGAACTGGCGAAGGAGATCACGCCGGACGCCAAGACGGTCGGCTACATCTACAACCCGGGCGAGGACAACTCCGTCTCCAACCTGAACAAGCTGCAGGAATACTGCAAGGCCAACGGCATGACTGTTGAAACGGCGGGCATCTCCACGTCGGCGGATCTGCAGTCCGCGGCGGACACGCTGTGCAAGAAGGTCGACATCATCTTCGTCGGCAACGACAACACCGTCGCCGAGGCGATGCCGGTGCTGGCCAAGACGGCCATCGCCAACAAGATCCCGGTCTACACCGGCGCGGATTCCATGGTGCAGGACGGCGGCTTTGCGACCAAGGGCATCGACTACACCGATCTCGGCAAGGAGACGGCGAACATGGTGGATGAGGTCCTCAAGGGCACGCCGGTCTCTTCGATTCCGGTCAAGGTCTTCAAGGATGATCTCTATGTCTATGTGAACAAGGCGACCGCGGACGCTTTGGGCATCACCATCCCGGACAGCATCACATCGGATGCGAAATACAAGGAGCTTGGTGACTAAATGGCATTTTCAACACTGATAGGAAGCGTGGAGCTGGGCAGCATCTTTGCGGTCATGTCGCTGGGTCTGTTCATCGCCTTCCGTATCCTCGATCTTCCGGATCTTACTGTGGATGGCAGCTTTGTGACCGGCGTGGCCTGCGCCTCGGTGCTCACAGAAGCGGGCCATCCGTTTCTCGGTCTGCTGGCCGGGGCGCTGGCCGGCGCGCTGGCCGGCGTGTTCACGGGCTTTCTGCACACCAAGCTGAAGATCCACGCCATCCTGGCCGGCATCCTCAGCATGACCGCGCTCTACTCCATCAACCTGTGGATCATGCAGGAGAAGCCGAGCATCTTCTTCTACGGCGCCGACACGATGTTCACGCCGGTCACCGGCCGGCTGTTCATTGCCGGCACCGACGTCGGACCGCTGGCGCTGCTGCTGGTGATCGCCCTGGCCTTCGTCTTCCTGATGGACTATTTCCTGAAGACGCAGCTGGGCCTGTCTCTGCGGGCGACCGGCGACAATGAGGCCATGGTCCGCTCCAGCTCCATCAACACGGATGCCATGAAAATCCTGGGCTTCGCCCTGTGCAACGGCATCGTCGCCCTGGCCGGCGCCTTCTACGCGGAATACACGCAGACCGGCACCTTCACGGTCGGCACCGGCATGCTGGTGCTGGGCCTGGCCAGCATCATTATCGGCGAGGCGCTGTTCGGCAAGAAGGGAATGCTGCATCATCTGTTCAGCGTCGTGCTGGGCGCGATCCTCTACCGCATTCTGATCACCTACGCCTTCCAGCTGGGCCTGCCGGCCAGCGATCTCAAGCTGTTCTCGGCCGCCATCGTCATCATCGCCATTTCGGCGCCGATGGTGAAGCCGTATTTCGAGAAGAGGAGGAAGCGCCATGCTGGACATTGAGCATCTGACCGTCATCTTCAATGAGGGCACGGTCAATGAGAAGAAAGCGCTGGATGATCTGAACCTGCACCTGGACGACGGCGACTTCGTCACCATCATCGGCTCCAACGGCGCCGGCAAGTCCACTCTATTGGGCGCGATCGCCGGCAATGTGGAAGTCAAGAGCGGCCGCATCCTCAACAACGGCTACGACATGACCTATGAAAAGGAATACCGGCGTTCCCGCTATATCGGCCGCCTTTATCAGGATCCGCTGAAGGGCACGGCGCCGCACATGACCATCGAGGAGAACCTCGGTCTGGCCTACGGCCGCGGCAAGCGGATGCGCAGCGGACTGGGCGTGCGCAAAAGCGACGAGAAGCTGTTCCATGACGCCTGCGCAAAGCTGGATCTGGGCCTGGAAGACCGCATGAAGAATCCGGTCGGCACGCTGTCCGGCGGCCAGCGCCAGGCGCTGACCCTGCTGATGGCGACGCTGGAGCCGCCTGAGCTGCTGCTGCTGGACGAACACACGGCGGCGCTGGATCCGCTGACCTCGTGCAAGATCATGGACATCACCGAACAGATCGTCGACGAACACCATATCACGACCCTGATGGTCACCCACAACGTCGAGAACGCGCTGCGCTACGGCAGCCGCACGCTGGTCATGAGCGCCGGGAAGGTTCTGTGCGAACTGAAGGGCGAAGAGCGCCGGTCCATGACGATTGAAGACGTCCTGCATCTGTACGCCAACGCCAACGAGAATCTGTCCGATGAAGCGGTGCTGGGATAGGAGAGATATTCATGAGTGCGAAAACCAATGCGATGCGCATCCTGGACCGGGAGAAGATCTCCTACCAGATGCACGAATACGACACCAGCGACGGCGTCATTGACGGCGTCCACGTCGCCGCCAAGTGCGGCATGGATCCGGCCCGGGTCTACAAGACCCTGGTCACGGCCGGCAGCGACCACGGCTACTACGTGTTCGTGATCCCGGTGGCGGCGGAGCTGGATCTCAAGGCCTGCGCAAGGGCGGTGGGCGTCAAGAGCGTGGAGATGATCCACGTCAAGGACATCAACCGCATCACCGGCTACATCCGCGGCGGCTGCAGCCCGGTGGGCATGAAGAAGCCGTTTGTCACCGTCTACGACCAGGCGATTCTGGACATTCCGACGGTCTATGTCTCCGGCGGCCGCATCGGCCTGCAGATCGAAGCCGCGCCGGCGGACCTGATCTGGGCCACGAACGGGAAAACGGAAGACATCACGCATCACGACTGAAACGCCCGTCCGGGCGTTTTTGCGTGCCTGCAGACGGGAACCCGGAAAGGTTATGGTATACTTAGGTACCGAAGAAGCATGAGAAGGCAGGTGTCTTTTATGTATGAGATCCTATCCAAGGAATCGCTGAATCCGACCGTATCCCGCATGGTGATCCAAGCGCCGCTGGTCGCCGCCAAGGCGCAGCCGGGCCAGTTCATCATCCTGCGCGTCAATGCGGACGGCGAGCGCATTCCGCTGACGGTCGCAGACTGCGACCGCAGGGCCGGCACGGTCAGCATCATCTATCAGATCGTCGGTGCGACAACCTACGAGCTGGAACAGAAGCAGAAAGGCGAGAGCCTTGCGGACTTCGTCGGCCCCCTGGGCAATCCCTCCGCGCTGGACGGCCTGAAGAAGGTCGCGGTGGTCGGCGGCGGCGTCGGCTGCGCGATCGCGTATCCGCTGGCCAAGCGTCTGCATGAGCTGGGCGCCGAGGTGCATACCATCGTTGGCTTCCGCAATCAGGATCTGATCATCCTCGAAAAGGAATTCCGTGAGGTTTCTGCGAAATACATTGCGATGACGGACGACGGTTCCAACGGCCATAAGGGCCTGGTCACCAACGCCCTGCAGGAGCTGCTGGATACCGGCGAGAAGTACGATGAGGTGATCGCGATCGGCCCGCTGGTCATGATGAAGTTCATCTGCCAGCTGACCGCGAACTACAATGTGAAGACGGTCGTCAGCATGAATCCGATCATGATCGACGGCACGGGCATGTGCGGCGGCTGCCGCCTGAGCGTCGGCGGAAAGATGAAGTTCGCCTGCGTGGACGGTCCGGATTTCGACGGCCATCAGGTGGACTTTGATGAGGCCATCCAGCGCAGCCGCGCCTACAAGGCGCAGGAGAAGCACGCCTATGAAAAGGCCTGCCATCTGCTGAATCAGGAGGTGCGCTAAAATGGTGAACATGAATATCGAGCGCCAGGCGATGCCGGTTCAGCCGGCGGAAGAACGGGCGCATAATTTCAAGGAAGTCGCTCTCGGATATGAAGAGGAGACCGCGCTGGCGGAAGCCGGCCGCTGCCTGAACTGCCGCAACAAGCCGTGCATCAGCGGCTGTCCGGTCGGCATCGACATTCCGGCCTTCATCCAGAAGATGAAGGAGAAGGATTTCGCGGGGGCTTATGAAGTCATCTCCGCATCCAGCTGCCTGCCGGCCGTCTGCGGCCGGGTCTGCCCGCAGGAATCCCAGTGCGAGAAGGTCTGCACGCGCGGCATCAAGGGCCAGGCGGTCGCCATCGGCCGGCTGGAGCGCTTCTGCGCCGACTGGCACCGGGCCCAGAACACGCCGGTCGAAAAGCCGGCGGCCAACGGCCGCAGGGTCGCCGTCATCGGCAGCGGTCCGTCCGGACTGACCTGCGCCGGCGAACTGGCTTCCAAAGGCTATGACGTCACCATCTATGAGGCCCTGCATGCGGCCGGCGGCGTGCTGATCTACGGCATTCCGGCATTCCGTCTGCCCAAGGACATCGTTGCGAAAGAAGTGGATGATCTCAAGGCCAAAGGCGTGAAGATCGAGACCGATGTCATCATCGGCAAGTCCCTGAGCATCCAGGATCTGTTTGACCAGGGCTTTGAAGCGATCTATATCGGCACCGGCGCCGGTCTGCCGATGTTCATGAACATTCCGGGCGAGAACTACAACGGCGTGATGTCGGCCAACGAGTTCCTGACCCGCGTCAACCTGATGAAGGCCTACCAGCCGGACAGTGAAACACCGCTGAATGCCGGCCGCCGGGTGGCGGTGGTCGGCGGCGGCAACGTCGCCATGGATGCCGCCCGCTGCGCGCTGCGCCTGGGCGCCGAGAAGGTCTATATCGTCTACCGCCGTTCGATGGCGGAACTGCCGGCCCGCCGCGAAGAGGTGGAGCACGCCGAGCAGGAAGGCATTGAATTCCATCTGCTGATCAACCCGGTGGAGGTGCTCGGCGACGAGAACTACCACGTGCGCGGCCTCAAGTGCATCCAGATGGAGCTGGGCGAGCCGGATACGTCCGGACGCCGGCGTCCGGTGCCGGTGGCAGGCAGCGAGTTTGAACTGGATGTCGACACCGTCATCATGGCGCTGGGCACCAGACCCAATCCGCTGCTGATCCGTTCCACGCCGGGGCTGGCCGTCAATGACCACGGCGGACTGATCGTCACGGACGCCGAGGAGACGTCTCTGAAGAACGTCTACGCCGGCGGCGATGCGGTGACCGGATCGGCCACCGTCATCAAGGCCATGGGTGCCGGCAAGCAGGCGGCGGCGGAGATTGACCGCCGGCTGAACGCAAAGCAGTAAATAAGAGAAGGACACAGGGCGGCCGGCAGCGGCTGCCTTTTGTCTGCTTGTGAAAAAACATGTGAAAATGCTAACAAACTCTCACCGCGGAAGAGACTTTTGTCCTACAATAGGAACAGACAAACGGAGGCGTCCCATGAACAATCCCTATCTGAGCATCGGCCGGATGGCGAAAATCAACCACACCACCGTGCCGACCCTGCGTCTGTACGACAAACTCGGCCTGCTGATCCCGTGCCATGTCGATGAAAGCAGCGGCTACCGTTACTACGACATCAAGCAGAGCGCGCGCTTTGACATGATCCAGTACATGCAGGAGCTGGGCATGGAGCTCAAGGAGATCCGCCATGTGCTGGACCGGGAGGATCTGAACCAGATCGAGTCCATTCTGATCCGCAAGGAGGAGAAGACGGCGCAGGAGATCGAGAGCCTGGCCATTCAGAAGGATGCCATCCGCCATGCCGTGCAGAACATCGAGCGCTACAAGAAGTCGCCGCGCAGCGGCACGACCACTCTGGAATATATTCCGAAGCGGCGGATCTATGCCATATCCACCGGCATCAACTTCTATGATCACGGCATCGACACCTACGAGATGATTCTGAAGAAGCTGAAGGAGGATTTGATCAGCAACCATCTGCCGCAGGTCTACTACTGCAACGCCGGTACGATCCTGAAGCAGGAGGATCTGGAGAGCCAGCGCTGGTACTCGGACCGCATGTTCGTGTTCGTGGATGAGCATTTCCCGCGTCCGGACAGGGTGGAGACCGTGGAGGACGCGATGTATGCGTGCATCTACTGCGGGAGCTTTGACCAGGAGAAGCAGTATGCGAAGCGGCTGCTGGAATTCTGCCGGAAAAACGGCTACCGGATCATCGGCAGCTATCTGTGCGAGGTGCTGATCGAGTTCAACGTCTTCAACGCGGACAGCCGTTCCATGTTCCTGCGTCTGCAGGTGCCGGTGGCCTTTTCCTGAGGCGGTTGACTCTCCTGCGGCCTGAGACTTTATGATGGGATCAGAAAGCCATTCGGGCATTTCGACAGGAGGAGAATCATGGAAAAGATCAAGGTAGTACAGTACGGCTGCGGCAAGATGAGCAAGTACACTCTGCGGTATCTCTATGAGACAGGCTGCGAGATCGTCGGCGCGATCGACACGAATCCGAAGATCGTCGGCATGGACATCGGCGACTACGCCGGTCTCGGCGTCAGGACCGGCGTGCGGATCAGCGACAAGGCCGAGGAAGTGCTGGACAGCTGTGATGCGGACATCGCCGTCGTCACGCTATTCTCACTGGTCAAGGACTGCTTTCCGCATTACATGAGGTGTCTGAGCCGGGGCATCAGCGTGGTCACGACCTGCGAAGAGGCGACCTACTGCTGGAACACCAGCCCGGTCGAGGCAAATCTGCTGGATGTCACCGCCAAGAAGAACGGCTGCACATTCTACGGTGCGGGCATGGAGGACATCTTCTGGGTCAACATGCCGGCGATGGTGGCGGCCGGCTGCCACCGCATTGACAAGATTGAAGGCGCCGTCTCCTATAACGTTGAGGATTACGGACTCGCTCTGGCCAAGGCGCACGGCGTCGGCCTGAGTGCGGAAGAGTTTGAGAAGCAGATCGCGCATCCGGAGGTTCTGGAGCCGTCCTACGTATGGAATTCCAACGAAGCGCTGGCCGCCCGCATGGGCTGGACCGTGAAGTCGCAGACGCAGAAGTGCGTCCCGTACTTCCACGATTCCGATTTGTATTCTTCAACGATGGGAACCACGATCCCGAAGGGACACTGCATCGGCATGGCCGCTGTGGTCACCACGGAAACGTTCCAGGGACCCGTCATCGAGACCCAGTGCATCGGCAAGGTCTACGGACCGGAGGACGGCGACATGTGCGACTGGAAGATCACCGGGGAACCGGACACGGAGTTCCATGTCGTCAAGCCGGCGACGGTCGAGCACACCTGCGCGACCATCGTCAACCGCATTCCCAGCATCCTGCGGGCGCCGGCCGGCCTGGTCACCATGGCTGACATCGAGCCGCTGGAGTATCCGACCGTCCCGATGCAGTTCTATCTGTAAGAATCCCGCCGCGGACCGTCAAAGAAAGCAGCCTGTTTCCGGAATCTCCGGGAACAGGCTGCTTTGCTGTGGCTTGAGACGGAACGGAAAGGCATCAGGATCCGCTGCGGCGGCGGAAGATGTCACGGATGACCAGTATGAGCAGATAGCAGAACAGGCCGCCCGCCAGCATGCCGCTGCCGTCGATGACCATGTCGGAGAACTGGCTGGAGCGGCCGGCGACAAAGCGCTGGATGGTCTCGTCCGCAAAAGGGATGGACAGCACGAAGATCAGAAAGTTCAGAAAGCGCAGGCGGAAGACCGGCGCCGCAAACAGCGCCGCCGTGACCAGCAGGCCCAGGCCGAAGAACTCGGAGAAATGGGCGAGCTTGCGCACGTAGTGGTTCAGCATCGCCGTGCTGATGAGGATGCCCCGGCTGTTCAGGCGGGGCTCAAGCCAGGCGGCAATCGCCAGGCTGCGGTCATCAGAGACCACGGCGGTCTGCAGGGAATTGTAGAAGATGAAGGCGATGTACGCTGCGACCAGCAGCCATACCCACCAGCGGTTCTTTTTTTTCTCCATGCGGACGTCCTTTCTCGAAACCGTACCATGATATCACAAATCAATCCGGCGTGTTACAATGGTGTACGCAGGTCCCTATGAAAAACAAAAAGAAGCTTGTCATCAACACATTTCTGGTTCTGTTCGGCACCTTCCTGCTCGCTCTGGCGGTGCAGATTTTCATTCTGCCGTACAATATCCTGTCCGGCGGAGTCGCCGGCATCGCGGTCGCCATCGAACCGTTCATCCACGTCGATACGACGCTGATGGCCAACGTTCTGGTCATGGTGCTTTTTCTCTTGGGATGGGCGGTGCTGGGCCGGGAATTCGCCATCAACACCTTCCTGTCCTCCATCAGCTACCCGGTCTTCATGAACATGATCCGGGTCTGGAACGTGCAGCTCAGCATTGAGCCGTTCCTGGCCTCCTTCTACGGCGGCCTGGTCGGCGGCATCGGCATCGGCCTGGTCATGCGCACCGGCGCCAGCACCGGCGGCATGGACGTGCCGCCGCTGATCGTGCACAAGCTGACCGGGATCAAGATCAGCATGCTGGTGCTGTTCACGGACGCCTTCACGGTGCTGCTGGGCCTGGCGGCTTATGACCTGTCTTCCGTGCTGGTCGGCTTCCTGTCCGTATTTGCGACATCCTACGGCATCAACTGGGTGCTGACGGCCGAGGGCTCGGTATCCAAGTCCGTGCAGATCATCTCGCCCAAGTACCAGGAGATCGCGGATGCAGTGCAGACGCGGCTCAGCCGCGGCACGACGATCATGGAAGCGACCGGCGGCTATACGCATCAGCCCAAGCACGTGCTGCTGTGCGTGGTCTCGCAGAACCAGTACAATGAGCTGATCGAGATCATCGATGAGTTCGATACGACGGCCTTCGTGATCACAACCGACGCGACCGACATGCATGGTATGGGCTTCAGCTTCAAGTTCCGTGTCTGATGTTTCCTTGGAAAATCACCCGCAGATGGTATAATGATTCCGATATTTTAATGGAGGCACGGGCATGATTGAATGCACTCACGTCTACAAACGCTATAAGAACGGTGTCAATGCGCTGTACGACGTCAATTTGAAGATCGGCCAGGGCGAGTTCGTCTACATCATCGGCCCGACCGGCTCCGGCAAATCCACCATCATCAAGCTGATGGACGGCGAAGAGATCCCCACCAAGGGAACGGTCAAAGTGGTCGGCATTGATGTCGGCAGGCTGCGCCATTCCAAGGTGCCGGTGTTCCGCCGCAATATCGGCGTGGTGTTTCAGGACTACCGCCTGCTGCCCAGCAAGACGGTCTTTGAGAATATCGCCTATGCCCTGGAAGTCATCAACATGAAGCCGGAGCTGATCCGCCGCCGCGTGCGCGAGACCATGAATCTGGTCGGTCTGGATGACAAGGGAAGTTCCTTCCCGGATGAGCTGTCCGGCGGCCAGCAGCAGCGTGTGGCCATCGCCCGCGCCATCGCCAACAAGCCCAAGGTCCTGATCGCCGATGAGCCGACCGGCAATCTGGATCCGGCCAAGAGCGATGAGATCATGACCCTGCTGGAGAAGATCAACCGTGAGGAGGGGACCACGATCCTGATGGTCACCCATGACCTCACCCTCGTGAACAAGCACCGCAAGCGCACGATCGTGCTCGAGAACGGGCACATCGTCGCGGATCTTGAGGAAGGAGGCTACGTCCAGCATGATCAATAGACTGTGGCGTCCCATCAAGGAAGGCTTCTACGGCGTCGGCCGGCACGGAGCCATGTCGTTTTCGTCCGCTTCGGCGGTTACCATCACGCTGATCATCATCAGCCTGTTCATGATCTTCACGGCCAACGTGTCCCGCTTCACCAAGGGCATCGAGCAGAGCGTGCAGATCAGCGTCCTGGTCGACTATGACCATGAGGCCTCGGATGAGGAGGACCAGCTCAGCCTGGACATCCAGAACATTCCGGGCGTGAAGTCGGTCACCTATTCCTCGAAGGACCAGGAGTTCCAGTATTACATCGACAGCTTCAGCGACGAGAAGGAGAAGGCGGTGTTTGAGCCCTTCAAGGACGACAATCCGATGCATGACGCCTTCTACGTGGAAGTCAATGACGGCACGCAGCTGCAGAACATCGCCGACCAGATCCAGCAGATGACCGGCGTCTACAAGGTCAACTTCGGCGGCCAGAGCGCCACCAAGCTGATCAGCGCCCTGGATACCATCCGCAACGGCGGCGGCATCCTGGTCGCGGCTCTGAGCCTGCTGGCCATCTTCCTGATCCAGAACACCATCAAGCTGACCATCATGGCCCGCGCGGATGAGATTGCGATCATGCGCAACGTCGGCGCCAAGAACGGCTTCATCCGGGCTCCCTTCGTCGTCGAAGGCATCATCATCGGCGCCCTGGGCGCGATCGTGCCGATTCTGCTGACGGTCTACGGCTACATCTACCTTTATAAATACACGGGCGGCGTCGTGATCTCCAACATGTTCACGCTGATTCCGCCGCATCCGTTTGTCCTGAAGCTTTCGCTGATTCTGCTTGGAATCGGCATGGTGGTCGGTCTGATCGGAAGTTTCTTCTCCGTCACCAGGTATCTGAGATGGAAGCGTTGATGAGGAGATTCCTCACAATTCTCGTTGTGCTGACGATGCTTTGTTTCGGTCTGCCCGTTTCGACGGTACAGGCGGAGGATCCGGGCTATACGGATACCACCTACTGGAACAATCTGTGCACCGGCGGGCAGACGCTGAGCGCGGATCAGAAGACCGCCTGCTCGGCGTATATGAACTACATGTCCAGCCAGTCCTCCTCGCTGCGCGAGCAGCTGGCGGCCATTGATGCCCAGAAGGCGGAGATCACCAAGAACATCGCCGCCGCGGCGGAGAAGATCAAGGACTATCAGAGCCAGGCGGATTCCCTGAATTCGCAGATCGCCGACCTGAACGGCCAGATCGCCGTCAAGGAGAAGGAAATCGAGGCCAAGCAGGCGGACATTGACGCCAAGCAGGCGGATGTCGACGCCCTGACCCAGAAGCTCAAGGACCGCATGACGGAGGCGCAGGGCACCATGCGCCTGAACACCTATCTGGACATCCTGATGGGCGCGTCCAGCTTCACCGAAATGATCCGCATCGCCAACGGCATCGCTGACATCTCCAACTATGACAACAAGACGCTGGATTCGCTGGGCACGCTGATCGATGAGCTGAATTCGGAAAAAACGGATCTTGAGGCCGCGAAGACGGAACTGGATACGCAGAAACAGGAAGTCGTGGACAAGCAGAATTCCCTGCTGGCGCTGAAGTACCAGCAGCAGCTGGTCCAGGATGAATATGAGAAGCAGAGCGCGGAGCTGGAAGCGCAGGGCAACACGGTGGCGGCGGCGCTGGATTCCATCAAGGCTGCCATTCAGGCGATCAGCGCGGCGCTGAATGAGATTGCGACCTCGCCGGGCTGGATCTATCCGGTGCCGGGGGCGTCACGCTCGGCCGGCACCTGGTATTATTCCGGCGGCGGCGTGCATCTGGGCGAGGATTTTGCGGCTGCGCAGGGTACCGCGATACTGGCGGCGGGCAACGGCGTGGTCATCAACTCCGTGGACGGCTGTCCGTACGGCTATCTGGGCAGCAACTGCGGCAACGCCTACGGCGGTTCCTACGGCGGCGGCAACCAGGTCTATCTGCTGACCTCCATCAACGGCAGCCTGTACGCGATCAAGTACCTGCACATGCTTGCAGGAACACCGATCGCCAAGGCGACAATCGTCTCGCAGGGCGATGTCATCGGCCGCGTGGGCAGCTCCGGCAACAGCACCGGACCGCACTGCCACATCGAGGTGTTCTATCTGGGCAGCGGCACCAGCCTGAGCGGCTATGCCAGCAGCTGGAACGGCGATCTGGCCTTCGGCTGCGGCTGGGGCTCGGCGGCGCTGAACCGGCTGTGCGAGAACGGCGTCGGCGTGCCGTGCCGCATCAAGCCGGAAAGCGTCTTCGGCTGATTCAGAACGGATATTCTGGGGGAGCTGCACGCAGGTGCGGCTTCCTTTTTCAATGGTACAGACGGATATGGTAGAATATGGAGCGAGGAAAATGCGTATGGAAGACAACGAGAAGAAAACGGAAGAGACCGCCGGCCAGCCGGAACAGCAGGCGGCGGACGATTCCCTGAATACGATCAAGCTGGAGCGCCATCTGTGGCCTGACGAGAAGGCGAAGAAGGAGCTGCGCAGCGCCAAAAAGCGCATGCGCATCTGGACCTGCGCCCTGACGGCGGCCGCGCTTCTGTGCGGCTGGCTGCTGGGCACCCTGGTGCCGATCCGCGGCTTCAGCGGCACCCGCCAGAGCCTGTCCACGCTGGGCACGCTGGATTCCTCCACGAAGTTCCAGGAGATCCTGGAGATCATGAGCAAGGACTGGTTCTTCGCCAACACGATCGACGATGTCTCAACGCGGCTGACCGACCAGGCTCTGACCGGCATGACGACCAACGACGAGGATCCGCATACCGCGTATATGTCGAAGGATGAGATTGACAGCTTCACGCAGACCATCAACCGCAATTATGTCGGCATCGGCGTGCAGTACACGCAGGATTCCGGCCTGAACGTCATCGAGCGGGTGTTCAAGAACTCGCCGGCGGAGAAGGCCGGCGTACAGGCCGGCGACATCATCGAAGCGGTTGACGGCACATCCGTGGAGGGGCTGTCCACGACGGACATCTCCAACATGGTGCGCGGCGACGCCGGCACCGATGTCATCATGGATTTCCTGCGCAACGGCAGCACTGTGACCCTGACCATCACGCGGGCGGAAGTGTCCGCGACGGTCTACGGCGAAGTCCTGGACGGCAAGATCGGCTATCTGCAGATCGTCCAGTTCGGCGAGTCGACGGCGGATGAGGTCGGCAGCTATCTGACGGATTTCAAGAGCCAGGGCGTCTCCAAGCTGATCATCGACCTGCGCGAGGACGGCGGCGGCTATCTCGACGCCTTGCAGAAGATCGCGGACTATTTCCTGCCGGAAGGCACGACGGTCATGGAGCAGGTCTATGCGGACGGCACCACCGAGCTGACCAAGACCACCGGCGGCATGGTCTCCGGCATCGGTCCGATCGTCCTGCTGGTCAACCAGAACACGGCCAGCGCCGCGGAAGTGTTCACGCTGGCGCTCAAGGAGCAGCGCAGCGACGTCACGACCGTCGGCGTCACAACCTACGGCAAGGGCACGGTCCAGATCACGCGTACCTTTGACGACGGTTCCGCGCTCAAGTATACGACCAGCAAGTGGCTCAGCCCCAGCGGGGTCTGGGTCAACGGCACCGGCATCACGCCGGATGTCGAGGTGAAGCTGCACGACATCCTGTCCACATCCTATGAGGAGATGGGCGGGGACGAGACCTATGCGCAGGATTCCGTCTCTGAAAGCGTCAAGGAGGCGCAGATGGCGCTCGATTTCCTGGGCTATTCCGTGGACCGTCAGGACGGCTATTTCTCCGCCGCGACGGAAGCGGCACTGAAGCAGTTTGAAACGGATCAGAACCTGACCGCGGACGGCATCCTGGACGCCAAGACCTACGACGCCCTGATCAGCCGCGTCGTCTATGTGTGGAACACCGATACCAGCAAGGACCTGCAGCTGCAGAAAGCGGAGGAGATCCTCAATGGCTGATCAATTTGAACTGGTCTCCCGCTTCCAGCCGACCGGCGACCAGCCGGAGGCGATCCGCGAACTGGTGGCGGGACTGAAGGAAGGAAAGAAGCAGCAGGTTCTGGAAGGCGCGACCGGCACCGGCAAGACCTTTACGATGGCCAACGTCATCGCCCAGGTCAACCGCCCGACCCTGGTGTTCTCCCACAACAAGACCCTGGCGGGGCAGCTGTACTCCGAGTTCAAGGAGCTCTTCCCGCACAACCGGGTGGAATACTTCGTCTCCAACTTCGACTACTACCAGCCGGAGGCGTACATGCCCAAGACGGACACGTACATCGAGAAGACGGCGGATATCAACGATGAGCTGGACATGCTGCGGATGGCGGCCGTCAACTCCGTGCTGGAGCGGCGCGACACCATCATCGTGGCTTCGGTCGCCTGCATCTACGCGGCCAGCGACCCGGCCCAGTACCGCGACATGTTCTTCACGATCCGGGTCGGCGACCACATCGAGCGCAACGTTCTGCTGCGCAAGTTCATCGACCGCCAGTACGTGCGCAACGACACCGATCCGGCCCGCGGCACGATCCGCGTGCGCGGCGACGTCATCGAGGTGACGCCGGGCTATACGGACCAGTTCAACATCCGCATCGAGATGTTCGGCGACGAGATCGACCGCATCACCGAGGTCGATCCGGTCAGCGGCAAGATCCAGAACGCCTACACCGTCTACAACGTGTTCCCGGCTTCGGGCTACGCCCGCAGCCACGAGAGCATGCTGAGGGCGTGCGATGAGATCGAGGCGGAGCTGAAGGAGCGCCTGCAGTACTTTGAGCAGGCCGGCAAGCCGCTGGAGAAGGAGCGGCTCGAACAGCGCTGCACGTTTGATCTGGAAGCGCTGCGGGAATTCGGCATGTGCTCGGGCATTGAGAACTATTCCATGCACATCGACGGCCGGAAACCCGGCCAGCGGCCATGGAATCTGTTTGACTACTTTCCAAAGGATTTTCTGCTGTTCGTGGATGAATCCCATGTCTCGCTGCCGCAGATCCGCGGCATGTTCAACGGCGACCACGCCCGCAAGCAGGTGCTGGTCGACTACGGCTTCCGGCTGCCCAGCGCGCTGGAGAACCGGCCGATGAAGTTCGACGAGTTTGAGAACATGGTCAACCAGGCGATCTACTGCAGCGCCACGCCGGGCGACTATGAGCTGGACCAGGTGCAGCACCATGTGGTCGAGCAGATCATCCGCCCGACCGGACTGCTCGATCCGAAGGTGATCGTGCGGCCGACCCATGACCAGGTGGATGACATCTGCATGGAGCTGGACGCCCGCATCGCGAAGAACGAGCGCGTGCTGATCACGACCCTGACCGTGCGCATGGCGGAGGATCTGACCGAATACCTGAAGCAGCGCAACTACAAGGTCATGTATCTGCACCATGAGACCCAGACCCTGGAGCGCATTGAGGTCATCCGCAACCTGCGCCTGGGTAAGATCGACGTCATCGTCGGCATCAACCTGCTCCGGGAGGGACTGGATATTCCGGAAGTCTCGCTGGTCTGCATCCTGGATGCGGACAAGGAAGGCTTCCTGCGCTCCGAGCGCAGCCTGATCCAGACCATCGGCCGCGCCGCCCGCAATGAGAACGGCGAGGTCATCATGTACGGCGACGTCATGACGGAGTCGATGCAGAAGGCGATTCAGGAGACCAACCGGCGGCGGGCCATCCAGGAGAAGTACAACCAGGAGCACGGCATCACGCCGCATACGATCAAGAAGGACATCGCCGACGCCATCCACGGCAAGGAGACCAAGGAGATGGCGGCGAAGTACATCCGCAAGAAGACGTCGAAGACCTCCAGGAAGGACAAGGAGAAGCTGATCGTCCAGCTGGAGATGGAGATGAAGGAGGCGGCGCGCGTGCTCGATTTCGAGCGGGCGGCGGAACTCCGCGATGCGGTATTCGAACTCAAGGCACAGGAATGAGCACACGCTCATTCCTGTTTTTAATGAAATCTTAAAGAAATCCTTACACGCTTGTAAGAATCGCCGCCTTGTGCCGCCCGGATGCGCCCTGTATAATGGGATGTGCAAAATCTGGCGGATTCAAAGACAAGGATCAATCGGTATCGGAGGACGGGGAAATGACAGAAAAAAAGGATTTCATGAGCACGCTCGCTCAGGAAGTGGAAGCCAAGAAGCACGGCCAGCGGTCCAAGATTGACAGCGTGGATGATTTCATATCGACCCGGAAGCTGCCGAAGACGGACGCCGATGCGGATTACGACGGCGAGTTTGAAGTGGAGGACGGCAGCCGGAAGGCGGCCCCCAAGGCTTCAGAGCCGGAGCCGCCGGCAGCCCCGAAGAAAGTGTTCCGCAAGCCTCAGCCGGAACCGGAAGAGGAACCGGAACAGCCGCAGGCGGAAGTTGCGGATGATGCCGGCGATGAATACGAGACGGAAGGCAATCCGGACAGCTTTTCCGAGGAGAAGCTTGAGAAGGTGGACAAGCCGTCCCGCCAGATCAAGCCGGGTGTCTGGATCGCGCTGGCCTGCATAGTTGCGCTGATCGGCGGCCTGGTCTACTGGTTCCAGTTCGCGCCGCACATCACGGTGCCGGACTTCACCGGCAAGAATATCTCCGAGGTCGCAACCTGGGCGAAGCAGAACAAGATCGAGAATTCGATGATTGCGACGAACTATGAGTACAATTTCGACAATGCCAAGGACATCGTGCTTTCACAGAGCAAGTCTGCCGGCAGCAAGGTCAAGACGGATACGCCGCTGACCTTCACGGTCTCCAACGGACCGGATCCGAATGAGGCGGTCGACTTCCCGGCGAACCTGAAGGCGATGACGCAGGATGAGATCCAGTCCTGGATTGATACGAACAAGCTGGCCAAGACGAAAATCACGACGCAGTACAGCACCAGCGTACCCAGCGGCGGGGTCATCTCCTATGATCTGAAGTCGGTCAATGAGAACAACTTCACGCGCGGCACCAGCCTGAGCATCGTCTGCAGCAAGGGACCGGCTCCGGCCGGCCAGGTCACCGTCGACAACTTCGTCGGCAAGACCTATGCGGAAGTACAGACCTGGGCCAGCACGAAAAAAGTCAAGCTGGTCAAGAATGAGACCTACAGCGACACCGTGGATTCCGGTTATGTCATCTCACAGAGCGTCGCTTCCGGGTCGGCCATGAACGAGGGCGATACCCTGACCGTGGTCGTCTCCAAGGGCAAGGGCGTCACCATCCCGAATCTGGTCGGTTATACAAAGGATGAACTGACTGCCTGGCAGTCGGACAAGAATAACACCGTCGTCGTGGTGCCGCACAGCGTCTACAACATGGCGCTCGAAGGAACCGTCGTCGGCCAGAGCATTGATCCGGGCACGAAAGTGGATTCCGGAACCGTGCTGACGCTGGAAGTCTCCGCCTATATGCCGATTCTGGAGACCAACTCCAGAGCCTGGCTCGGCAAGGACTATCTGGAACTGAACAAGTGGTGCGATGACGTCAACGGCAAAGGCGCCAACGTACTGGCAATACAGAAGGCTACCACAAATACAACGTCGGATTATCCGACTGCCGGTTTGATCACTGAATACTACTGCGACGGCAGTCTGTCCAGCAGTACACAGGCAGACGGATGCGGCCGGCCACTCGGATTGGGTGCAAGAATCTATTATACGGTTACTACCGGGGACTCTTATTCTGCTCCGACGGCAACACCGGCTCCTACAGCAACCGCAACAGCAACACCAAAAGCAGTTACAATCACATCGGATGCTTTTGTTAACAACGATAAGATTATCCAGTGGTGCAAAGATAATAATATGGCTTGCACATACAGCTATACCGCAAGCGGTACACCTATAACTGCTACACTTCCAAACGGTTTGAGAATTGACAGCACGAAAACAACAACAGATTTGTATGAAGGGGAAGCTATCGCAATCACTCTTCCAAATTCCTAAGCAATATTCGATAAGGGAGGTTCAATGAACTACTTACAGCGTGCATGGAGATATATCACCAGAAGACCGACGAAGTCGATCCTGCTGATGATCACGTTCTTTGTGATTGGCAACTTCGTGATCCTTGGCCTGGGCATCTCGCAGGCGGCGGAGAATGCGAAGATTCTGACCCGTAAATCGATGAAGGCGGTCGTGGATTATGAGGTGGATTCCACCAAGTACTATGACTACGTCAGCACTCTGACGGATCAGGATGCCATCAATCAGGCGTACAAGAACTATCCGACGATTGATGATGCGGTGGCGCAGGAACTGGCCAAGGACAGCCGGGTCAAGGCGTACAACTATCTCGTCAGCAACATCATGTATTCCAAGGACTTTGACAATGTGCCGGTCGGCAATGAGGAAACCAATCCGACCACGCAGTCCTATACGGACGAGACCGGAGCGGTTCATACCTACACCAATCCGAATATCACGGTCAAAGCCAACCTGTATCCCAACATGATCGAGCTGACCGACGGCACGTTCAGCGTAGTCGACGGACGCTTCTATTCACAGGATGACATCGACCAGAACAAGAAAGTCTGCCTGATCACGAAAGAGCTGGCAGATCAGAACAATTTCCATGTCGGCGACACAATCACACTGAGCTCCACGGATACGGATTCCATCAACAGCATGGTCAAGGCCATGGGCTACAACAAGGACGACTTCTATCTGAGCCTGGAAGTCGTCGGCATCTATACGACAACCCAGGATGTGGATCCCAACGCTGAGAACTTCAAGTGGATGTCGCCTTCAGACTCGCCGAAGAACATCGTGCTGATGCCGCTGTCCGCGTACGGGGATTTCTACGCCGCTGTCATGAAGATGCAGTACCAGTACTATCAGCAGGCCTATTCGGGTCTGCAGACAGCAAATCTGGGTACCGGAGATGAGCTGGACCAGTCCATCGCCAACATCACCAAGCCTTCCAAGGTCACCTATCTGCTGGACGATCCGCTGAACGTCGATAAGTTTGTTGAAGATTACACGGCCAAGATGGGCGACTATACACGCCTGAACGCCAACAACGAAACCTTCAAGAAGCTGGCGCGGCCGCTGGATACGCTGAGCTTCTTCTCCAACATCATCGTCTGGATCGTCACCGTCAACGCTGTCATCATCATTTCCCTGGTAACTGCACTGACCCTGAAGACCAGAGAGTTTGAGATCGGCGTGCTGCTTTCCATCGGCGTCTCCAAGTTCAAGGTGGTGCTGCAGATGTTCCTCGAGCTGTTTGTCATCGCCATGCTCGGTTTCTCACTGGCGGTGGGCAGCGGTTCTCTGATTGCCGGCAAGGTCGGTGAAACAGTTCTGAATTACCAGACGACCACGGATGCGCAGTACAACGACAGCAGCAACAATTCCGGTTATACATTCACGGATCCCAACAACTACTTCACAGAAGTCACGCAGGATGATCTGCTGTCGCAGTACCATGTCAGCGTATCGCCGCTGATCATCATGGAAATCTACATTCTCGGCATGGGCGTGGTGTTCATCGCCATCGTCATCCCGTCCTTCATGATCATGCGGCTGAATCCGAAGCAGATTCTGCTGGAGCAGAACTAAGGAGGCCGCCATGAGCACAATACTGAAGCTGCAGGGCATCAATTACGGATATATCGACGGCGGATATAAGCGTGAGATTCTCAAGAATCTCGGCTATTCCTTCGAAAGCGGCACCTTCTACACGATTCTGGGACCGTCCGGTTCCGGCAAGACCACGCTGCTGTCCATCATGGCCGGCCTGGACAAGGCGGAAAGCGGCAAGATCTGGTTCGACGGCCAGGATGTGGATGAGCTGGGCCTGTACAAGTACCGCCGCAACAAGATCGGCGTCGTCTTTCAGTCCTACAATCTGATTCCGTACCTGACCGGCAAGGAGAACATCCTGCTGGCCATGACCGAGACCGACAACAAGCTGCCGCACAATCATGAGGAGCTGGCGCTGGCGCTGCTGAACATGGTCGGCATCGTCGAGACCAAAGCCAACCGCCTGGTCACCCACCTGTCGGGCGGCGAGCAGCAGAGAATCGCCATCGCCCGCGCCATTGCCGGCAACGTCGACCTCATCTTCGCGGATGAGCCGACCGGAAACCTGGATACGGCGACGGAGCAGGAGATCATCAAGATCTTCCGGATGCTGGCGGAGAAGTTCGGCAAGACGATCATCGTCGTGACCCACTCCAACGAAGTGTCCAAGCTGTCCGACCAGCGCATTCTGCTCAGGGACGGCGTTCTGCACGACATCAAATGGAAGGAACAGAACTGAGCCGGCGACGGCTCTTTTCATTTGGAGGGCCGGATGGTAAGATGGAAACCAAAAGAGGACAGAACCTATGGATGAACTGCAGCTGTTGCACATTCTGGAAAATGATCCGCGGGTCAGCGTCAGCGACCTCGCCGACATTCTGAATGAAAAAGAAGATGACGTCGTCAAGGCCAAGGCCCATCTGGAAAAAGAGAAGATCATCTGCGGATACCACACGGTGATCAACTGGGACAAAACCAACAAGGACCACTGCACCGCCATCATTGAAGTCAGCGCCAAGCCTGAACGCGACGTGGGCTATGACAAGGTGGCGGACCGGATCGCCCGCTATCCGGAGGTCAGCAGCCTCTATCTGATGAGCGGCAAGAGTGAATTCATGGTCATCATCAACGGCAAGACCATGCGGGAAGTGGCGGACTTCGTCGGCCAGAAGCTGGCGCCGATCGAAGGCATCAGCGCCACCGTCACCTGCTTCGTGCTGAAGATGTACAAGGTCGAGGGCATTCTGCTCGATGAGGAGAAGCCCGAAGATGAGCGTCTCCTGGTGACGCCATGAGCAAGCAGTATCTGAATTCCACCGTCCAGGAGCTTTCCTCCTGCCTGCTGTGGGATTTCTTCAATCTGGCCAAGGCCACCCCGGGCGCGATCTCGCTGTCCGTGGGCGAACCGGATTTTCCGACGCCCTGGCACATCCGCGAGGAAGGCATCTATTCGATTGAAAAGGGACGCACCTGGTATTCCCCGAGCTATGGACTGAAGCAGCTTCGGGAAGAGATCTGCCGCTACTATGAGCGGCGGCTGGGCGTCAGCGCCTACGATGCGGACAACTGCATCGTCACCGTCGGCGTCTCCGAAGCCATCGATCTGGCGACCCGGGCGGTTCTGGACCCGGGCGATGAGGTCATCGTCTGCGATCCCGGCTACGTCGCCTATGAACCCTCCGTGCTGCTGGCCCGGGCCGTGCCGGTCCGCCTGCCGCTGAAGGAGGAGGAGCACTTCAAGGTCACGCCGGAAGCGCTGAATGCGGTCATCACGCCGAAGACGAAGATGATCATCCTGAACTATCCGAGCAATCCGACCGGCGGCATCATGACCCGGGCGGATTACGAGAAGATCATCCCGATCCTGAAGGAGCATCACCTCGTCATCGTCGCCGATGAGATCTACATCGAGCTGACCTATGATGCCAAGCCGTATTCCATCGCCAACTTCGCCGAGATCCGCGACCAGCTGATCCTGGTCAACGGCTTCTCCAAGGCCTATTCGATGACCGGATGGCGCCTGGGCTACTGTCTGGCGGATCCGGATATCATCAGCGCCATGAACAACATCCACCAGTACTCCGTCATGTCGCCGTCCACGATCTCGCAGTATGCGGGACTGGAGGCCATCGCCAAGGGCGATGCCGACATCGAGACCCACCGCGAGTCTTTCAAGGCCCGCCGCAACTATGTGGTCGCCCAGCTGAACAAGATGGGCCTGCATACGCCGATGCCGGAAGGCGCGTTCTACGTCTTCCCCAACATCTCGAGCACCGGCCTGAAGTCGTTTGAATTCTGCACGCGGCTTCTGAAGGAGGCCAAGGTCGCCATCATCCCGGGCAATGCCTTCGGTCCCAGCGGGGAAGGCTTCGCGCGCATCTCCTATGCGTACAGCCTCGATGAGCTGAAGACCTCTCTGGACCGCATCCGCGAGTTCCTGAAGCAGTTCCAGTAAAGAGCAGGGCCGTGCTGAGGCACGGCTTTTCTTTCCACCTGTGCAAAAACGGCGGGCGGCGGTTTGTCAAGCCCCGAAGACCGCATGCGCGCATGCAAAAGCGCGGATAAAACCGCCTGCTGAAGCCGGTTTTTGTGCAAAAAAATGTTTACTTTGATTATCAACTAAGGTAGAATACGGGTTGCGAGCAGTAAAATTGAATAAGTTTTACGCTCCTTGCCAGAGATGGCCGTTAGTCCAGAAGGAGGTGTACACCATGAAGAAGTATGAAGTCATGTACATCATCAATGCATCCGTAGAGGATGACAAGAGGGCCGCACTGATTGAGTCGCTGAGCGGAATCATTACCGCTGCCGGCGGCAAGATCACGAAGACCGATGAGTGGGGCATGCGCGATTTCGCGTACCGCATTGATGACATGACCAAGGGCTACTATGTCGTGACCGCATTTGAGTCCGACAACGCCGGCGTCAAAGAGTTCGACCGTTTGATGCGTCTGAACCCGAGCGTAGTCCGTCACATGATCATCAAGAAAGACGAGGCGTAAGACCGTGATCAACCGCGTGGTACTGGTCGGGAGACTGACCAGGGATGTGGAAGTCCGGCAGACCCCGAGCAATCTGTCCGTCGCAACCTTCACCGTTGCCTGCGACCGCCGTCAGTCGGCAGCCAGCCGGCAGCAGGGCGAGCAGAAGCAGGCGGATTTCATCACCTGCGTCGCGTGGCGGCAGACGGCTGATTTCCTGGGCCGCTATGCCAAGAAAGGCGCACTGGTCGGCGTGGAAGGAAGAATCCAGACACGCAATTACGACGATCCGAAGGAACCGGGCCGCAAGGTCTATGTGACCGAGGTCCAGTGCGACAACGTGCAGCTGCTGGAAAGCAAGTCCGCTTCCACAGGCCGTACAAGTTCCGACTACAGCATGGCCTCCAATTCCGTACCGAACAATCAGCCTGCCGCGCCGAGCGCGCCGGCTGACAACGGAGATCCGAACAGCTTCGATGACATGACCGGGCCGAGCCTGGACATCTCGAGCGACGATCTGCCGTTCTAAAAAAGAAAGGATAACACTATGGCATTCAGAAAACAGAGAATGGGCCGCAAGAAGGTATGCTATTTCACCAAGAATAACATCACCTATATCGACTATAAAGACGTTGAGCTTCTCAAGAAGTTCGTATCCGCGAACGGGAAGATCATCCCGCGCCGTGTGACCGGAACCCGGGCGAAGTATCAGCGTATGCTGGCCGTCGCGATCAAGCGCGCCCGCCAGATGGCGCTTCTGCCGTACGTAGAAGACTGAAACCGCATGAGAATGCGGTTTTTCTTTGCTTGCATGGCCGCCGGAAGGGCGGATGCAGGCCGGTGCATGGACCCGCCCGTTGTGCTATAATTTACTCCAACACCGGCTGGCGTTTTTCAGCCGTGTATGGAGGTCTATGAACCGTGATGTCCGCAAACTGACGGACGGGGCGATGATGACCGCCATCGTCGGCGTCCTGCTGGTGGTCAACCGCCAGCTCGGCGGCCTTCTGGAATCGATGGTGCTGTTTCTCTTCCCGATCCCGATGGTCTTCTACTCCGCCCGCTACGGGTGGAAGGATTCCTGGCTGCCCTATGCCGCCATGGTGATCCTCGCCTTTGTGCTGGGCACGCCCCAGACCGTCTTCTACGTCGCTTCCGAATCCATGATGGGCATGGTCTACGGCGGCGGCATCTATGCGAAAAAGGAACTGCGCAAGCTGGTCATCGTCACGATGCTGATCGGCGTGGCGGTGGACCTGCTGTCCACGGTCATCTTCGCGGCCTTCTTCGGCTATGACCTGACCGCCGACACGGCGGCCATGACCACGCAGATGAATCAGATCATGAGCCAGGCGGGCGTCAGCCTGCCGGCCACCGTGGATCTGACCCAGCTGATCAAGACGGTCATCATCCTCTCAGCCGTGCTGTCCGGCATCCTGGAAGCGCTGGTCACCCACCTGCTGAGCCTGCTGCTGCTCAAGCGCATGCGCTACAACGTGCCCAAGGCGACGCCGATCGCCCTGTATTTCCCGCCGCTGTGGTCCGGCTACGCCGGTCTGGCCGGGCTGGTCGCCTATTACTACACGATCTATCACCCGCTGGCAGCGGAATTCTGGCAGATCGCGGTGTCCGGATCGGGCATCGCAGGCTTCTTCTATCTGGTCATCTACGGCATGATCGCGATGGTGGTGTTCGGCACCCTGGCGAATCCGAAGATGAAATGGCTGTACATTCTGATGGGAATCTTCATGATGATGTCGGCGCCGCAGGTGCTGGCCATCGTCGGCTTCCTGTATATCACCACCGGACTTCATGCGAAACTGCTGAAGGGAGGATCCAATGCAAGAGAAAATGGCTAAGCTGAAAAAGTACGCGCTGGCCGCAATCTGCCTGCAGATCATCATCCTGGCGGTCTTCCGGATCGGCCTGGACAAGGGCATCATGACGGCTTCGATTATCATCATCTTTGAGTCCGTCTTCCTGTACTATGTCTTCGACCGCTTCGAGAGCCTGTCGCAGGCGCAGTCGGAAGGGGTCAGCGATATCCTCGGCAAGGACGCCAAGGAAGCGTACCTGTTCGGCCAGACGGGCATGGTCATCTATGATGACAGCTACGTCATCACCTGGATGAGCGATCTGTTCCAGGCCCGCGGCATCGACCGCATCGGCAAGAAGGTGCTGACCTGGCTGCCGGAGGCGGACGATCTGATCAGCGGCAAGGCCGAGACCGTGACCGTGCAGCTGGATGACCGCGTCTATGAGATCAAGCGCAATGAAGATGCGCCGATCCTGTTCTTCCGCGACATCACGGAGCTGAACAACTATCGCCTGGCGTACCAGGAGGAGCAGGTCGTCATCGGCATGATCAACCTGGACAACTATGAGGAGTCCACGGAATATGAGGATGAGGCGGTCGTCGCCAGCATCAACACGGCGGTCCGCACCCCGGTCACCGACTACTGCCGGGAGCACGGCATCCTGGTCAAGCGCATCAACAACTACCGCTATCAGATGGTGCTGAATGAGAAGATCTTCTCGGATCTGGTCGCGGATCATTTCTCCGTACTGACCAAGGTCCGCAAGGCGGCCCAGAAGCTGGATGTCACGATCACCGTGTCCATGGCGTTCGCCCGGGGCACCGACCAGTTCGACCAGCTCGATGAGATGACCGCCAACCTGATGGACCTCGCGCAGTCGCGCGGCGGCGACCAGGTCGCCATCCAGAAGATGGGCGAAGAGGTCAAGTACTATGGCGGCAGCACGGAGGCGCTGGAGAAGCGCAGCCGCGTCCGCGTCCGGGTCATGGCCCACACCGTCCGTGATCTTCTGCAGAGAAGCGGCAACGTCATCATCTGCTGCCACCGGGAAGCGGATTTTGACTGCATGGGTTCGGCCATCGCCTTTGCGCGCATGGCGCAGACTCTGCACCGCGAAGCCGTCATCATCGCCCGTACCGGCGGCATTGAGGAGAAGCTGGCCGCCTGCATGAGCCGCTACAAGGATGAGCTGAAAGAGGAAGTGCGGCTGGTCACGGAAAATGAAGCCCTGAACCAGCTGCGCAATGACACCCTGGTAGTCATGGTGGACCACCACAGCGCCAACCAGTCCAACGGCGCCCAGGTCCTTGAAAAGGCCAGGCGCGTCATCATGATCGACCATCACCGCCGCGGTGCGGACATGGGTGTGATGCCGGAGCTGGTGTACATTGAAGCCGGCGCCTCCAGCACGTCGGAGCTGATCACGGAGATGATCCCCTATGTCTCCAGCCAGATTGAACTGTCGGAGCTGGATGCGACGATCATGCTGACGGGAATGACAATCGACACCAACCGCTTCCGGGTCCGCACCGGCGCCCGCACCTACGACGCCGCCAGCACGCTGCGCAAGTGGGGTGCTGATCCGCTGCTGGCCGATGAGCTTCTGAAGGACAGTTACGGCGAATTCGCCGAGAAGACGGCGGTCATGGCGCTGAGCCAGAGATATGAGCACGGCATCATCATCACGCCGGTGAAGAACCGCACCCTGACCCGCAGCATGATGAGCCAGGCGGCGGACAGCCTGCTGGAGATCCAGGGTGTCGAGGCGGCCTTCGTCATTGCCAACGATGAAGAGGGCGAGACGGCGATCAGCGCCCGCAGCAACGGCCGCATCAATGTCCAGGTCATCATGGAGAACATGCACGGCGGCGGCCATATGACGGCGGCGGCCCTGCAGCGGGAGAAATGCAGCATTGACGACCTTCAGAAGGAACTGAAGGCGACGATAGACGAATACTTCAAGGAGGCGGAACCAGATGAAGGTAATACTGAAAAGTGATGTCAGGAACGTCGGCAAAAAAGGTGCGATCGTGGAGGTCGCGGACGGCTATGCCCGCAATTTCCTGATTGCGCGGGGACTGGCTGTGGCCAGCACGGAGAAGAGCCGTGAGATCCTCGCCCAGCAGCAGGAGCAGCAGAAGGAAGAGGATGCGGCGGCCCGCCGGCAGGCCCAGGAGCTGGCCAAGAAGCTTGAAGGCATGATGTTCGACTTCAAGGTCAACAGCGGCAAGGACGGCCGGGTCTTCGGCTCGGTTTCGACCAAGCAGATCGCGGAGGAGCTCGACAAAAAGGGCATCCGCATCGACAAGCGCAAGATTCTCGATACTGCGCCGATCAACAGCCTGGGCGTGACCAAGGTGCGCGTGGAACTGTACAAGGAAGTCACCGGCATCATCAACTGCCGGGTCAGCGGCACGGAAAAGTAGCTGCAGGAAGGAATCTCGCATGGCAAACACAATGCCTTCTGCACCGGAAGCGGAAGCCAGCCTTCTGGGCACCGTACTGGTCTACCAGAACGCGGCCCGCACGGCCGTCGAAGAGGGATTAACGGAAGATGATTTCTACGGCGCCGCCAACAAGCGCATTTTCCATGCGGTCACGGAGCTGTACAAGGACGGCAGTCCGGTCGATCTGACGACGGTGGCGACGCGGCTGAAGGATGCCGGCGCCCTGGACGCGGTCGGCGGCCTGGATTATCTGACCCAGCTGTCGGAAGCGGCGGTCACCAGCGCCAACACCAAGAACTACATCAGCATCATCCGCGACAAGGCGGTCATGCGGGCGATGATTGAGACCGCGGACCGCATCCGTACGGACGGTCTGGGCAATGTCACGGACGTGGACACGTTCCTGGATGACGCCGAGCGCGAGATCCTGAGCGTTTCGCGGAACCGCCGCACCGGCGAATTCCGTTCCACCCCGGACCTGGTCACGGGCGTCATGGACCAGATCCAGAAGATGTCCGACAGCAAGACGGATCTGACCGGCATCAAGACCGGCTTCACGGATCTGGACCATACGACCCACGGCCTGCAGAGAGGCGATCTGATCATTCTCGCCGCCCGTCCGGCCATGGGCAAGACGGCGGTCTCGCTGAATCTGGCTTTGAACGTCGCCCAGCTGCAGAAGAAGAGCGCGGTGGCGGTGTTCTCGCTGGAAATGAGCGCTGAGCAGCTGATCATGCGCCTGCTTTCCGCGAAGAGCCGGGTCGAAGGCGACAAGATCAAGACCGGCCGCCTGAGCAATGACGAATGGAGCGCGGTGTCGGAAGCGGCGGCCGGGCTCAAGGGCACGAATCTGTTCATCGACGACACGCCGGGCATCAAGGTGGCGGAGATCTTCGGCAAGTGCCGCAAGCTGCAGGCCGAGATGGGCAGCCTTTCGCTGGTCGTCGTCGACTATATCCAGCTGATCACCGGCAGCGGCAGCCGCATGGCGGAGAACCGCCAGCAGGAGGTTTCGGAGATTTCCCGGAGCCTGAAGGCGCTGGCCCGGGAACTGAAGGTTCCGGTCGTCGCCCTGTCGCAGCTGTCGCGTTCCGTGGAATCCCGTGAGGACAAGCGGCCGCTGCTGAGCGACCTGAGAGAATCCGGCGCCCTTGAACAGGATGCCGATATCGTCATCATGCTGTACCGCGACGCCTACTACAAGGAAGAGCTGCGCGAAGCGTCCAGCCAGAGCGGCCAGGAGGACCTGGAGCTCAATATCGCCAAGCACAGAAACGGCGCCGTCCGCAAGATCACCATGAAGTTTGAGCCGGCCACCAACTGCATCCTCAACATCGCCTGGGACGGCCAGCAGCACTGATTCAGCATCATTGAGAAGGGAGGCGGCGCATGAAGCGGTTTCTCACCATCCTCGCGTGTTTCGCCGCGGCGGTTCTGATCGCCGTCTTTCTGCCTGCCTATGAGAAGAATTTCACCGGCGTGACCCTGGCCAGCGCGGAAGAGCCGCAGGCCGGTCTGCTGGATCAGCCCGTGGCCAGCGTCGAGAGCCAGCCGCATGTGGTCCACAGCATCTACAACGGCGGCCAGCTGATCGGCGTGCTGAGCGATACGGACAAGCTCGACCGCTTCCTGAAGAACGTCTACGAGACGCAGTACAAGGACACCTTCCCGGATTCCGCGGTGGCGCTTGGCAAGGATGTCTACATCACTGACGAGAAGAGCTACTTCAACTATCAGAACATCGATGACCAGATCCTGCAGTATCTGCAGGACAATTCGCTGTTCACGGTCAAGGCGACAGCCATTGAGTTCGCCGATGACAGCGGCGTCTATGCGGAGATCTATGTATCCAGCGAGAGTCTGTATACGGATGCGATGAACAGTTATCTGAGCTGCTTCATCGATCAGGATTCCCTGAGCAAGCTCAACAGCGGCCAGCAGACGGCGGCGCTGAAGACCTACGGCAGCCGGGTGACGGGCATTTCCATTTCCCAGACCATCACGACCAAGGAAGCCTACGCTTCGCCGGCGGACATCAAGACGACGAAAGAGCAGGTGCTGAACTATTTGGAATACGGGGACAGCACGGACCGGGAATACTACACGGTGCGCAAGTACGATACCGTGGCCGGCGTAGGAGCCAAGAACTACGGCCTTTCCGCCACCCAGATCATGAACATCAACCGCGACAAGATCACCAGCGTCGACCAGGTGCTGAGCGAAGGCGAACAGCTGTGCGTCACTTACTTCAATTCGCCGATTGACATCATTGTCAACAAGGAGTCGATGAAAAAGGAGCTCATCTACCCGGAGACGGTCTATGAGGAGAATGCGGAGCTGCAGAAGGGCAAGACCGAGCTCAAGCAGGCCGGCGCCAACGGCGCCAAGAATTCCCTGTATTCCGAGAAATGGGTCAATGGCGTGCTGGTTTCCGGCTCGCTGGTTTCCAGCGTGGACACCGAGCAGCCGCAGAACGAGATCATCTCCGTGGGCACCATGGAGATCCCGGGCGTCGGCACCGGCACCTTCCGCTGGCCGGTCGACAACCCGACCGTGACCTGCCAGTGGGGCTGCTACTACGGCCACCGCGGCACCGACATCGCCAACGCCTACGACCGCTACGGCAACCTGTACGCGGCGGACCGCGGCGTCATCGAGGTCGTCGGCTACAACAGCGTCAACGGCAACTATGTCATCATCAACCACAACAACGGCTATGAGTCCTACTACGGACACATGAACGTGCCGTGCTTCTATCCGGTCGGCACCGTGGTCGATAAGGGCGAGGTCATCGGCCAGATCGGCATGACCGGCGCGGCCACCGGTCCGCACGTGCACTTCTTCATCATCTACAACGGCGAGCGGCAGAACGCCTGTGACGGGTTCCTGCCATGCTAGTATGATGCGCTTCGCGCTGCTGGCCTCCGGCTCCAAGGGCAACTGCTTCCTGCTTCGGGAAGGGGAGGAGCTGCTGATGATCGACTGCGGCACGACCGGCCGCTATCTGAAGGAGAGCTTCGCCTCCCTGGGCATCACGAAGGAGGACCTCAGCGCCGTCCTGATCACCCACAGCCACACCGACCATATCTCGCAGATCGCCCGCTTTGCGGGCCTGCCGGTGTACGCGCCGCTGGCGCTGCCCGGCATGGACTGCCGGCGCGTCGAGCCCTTCACGCCGATCCGCCTGGGGGATCTGAACATCACGCCCCTGCCGCTGTCCCACGACGCCCCGGAGACGACCGGATACGTGTTTGAGGACGGCCGCCAGAAGCTGGTCTACATCACCGACACCGGCTATCTGCAGGAAAGCTATCTGCCGCGCCTCACGGACGCGGACTATATCGTTCTGGAAAGCAATCATGATGTGGAGATGCTGATGGCATCCCGCCGTCCGCAGTACGTCAAATCCCGGATCTACGGGGACTACGGACATCTGAACAACGAAGACTGCGCGAAGATCCTGGACAGGATCGTGACGCCGCGAACCCGGATGATCGTTCTGGCGCACATCTCGCAGGAAACCAATACCCGTCAGAAGGCGCTGGACGTCAGCGCCGGCCAGCTGCTGAACAGCCACAGGGGAGACCTCAATCCCCGCCTGGTGCTGTGCGCGGCCGGACAGTATGAGATCATCCGCGGAGGTGGACCAGATGAAGAAATGGTTATGGGCAGCTGCAGCCGTGCTCTTGGCCTGGAACGTATGGCTGACCGCTAAGGTGGCCGAACAGACGGCCGCTGCGCCGGCCAGTGAACCGGCGGCCACGCAGACGACCGTCGTCAACAACACGGTCAACGGCTATACGACGGACATCACGAACACCGTGGCGGCTTCCGCCGCCCGGATGGTCAGCGTCAGCGCCGGCCGGGAAGATCTCATGAACGCCGGCAGCGGCGTCGTTTACAGCGTAAATGGCGGCACGGTCTACATCTATACGAATGCGCACATCGTCGCCGATGCGGACAGCATCCAGGTGACCTTTGACAACGGCACCATGCTGCCGGCGGTTCTGGTCGGCAGCGATCCGGCCACGGATCTGGCCCTGCTCAGCGTGACCCCGGAATTCACGGTTGCGCCGTTCAGCACGGGTGATTCGAGCCTGCTTAAGAAGGGCGAATACGTGATCACCGCCGGCGCTTCCAAGGGTCTGGATTTTGAAGGCGCGTCCGGCTTCGGCATCGCTTCCAGCATCGACCGCAGCATCGCCGTGGATGTGGATCAGGACGGCGTCAGCGACTGGAACGTCGACGCGATTGAAACCGATGCGCCGGTCAATGCCGCCAACACCGGCGGCGCCCTGCTGAACCTCAGCGGCGAGCTGATCGGCATCCTCAGCAGCAAGATCACCTCTTCGGGCAGCGGCGCCATGGGCTTTGCGGTGTCCGCCGATGAAGCCGGCCTGATCGCCCAGCAGCTGATCGCCAAAGGCAGCGTCAGCCGCGGCTATCTGGGCGTCAGCGGCCGCACCGTCTCGCAAATGACGGTGTACCAGAAGAGCGGCCAGAACCTGCAGCTGGATGAACAGAGCGGCGTCTTCGTCTCCTACACGGAGAAGGGTTCGCCGGCAGAAGAGGCCGGCATCCTGCCGGGTGACGTCATCGTCAGCATCAACGATGTGGACGTGGCTTCTGTCAAGGCGCTCAACCGCACGCTGTATGAGCATGCGGCCGGCGACAAGGTCGAGGTCGGCGTGCTGCGCGGCGGCGTCAGCAGCATCATTGAAGTGACGCTCAGATGATCCGTGTGATTGCGGCCGGCAAGGCCCGCGAGAAATGGATGCAGGAGGGGATCGCCGAGTACGTCAAGCGCATCTCCGGCTACGATAAGATCGAAGTCGTCCAGGTGGCGGACATACCGGCCCCGGAAAGCAATTCCGCGGCCCAGAACGCCCAGGTCATCGTCCAGGAGGGCGAGCGCCTGCTGAGGCAGATCCGCGAGCGCGACTATGTCATCCTGCTGGATCTGGCCGGAACCGAATGCGGTTCCGTGGAAATGGCGGAGAAGATCGGCGGCCTGTACAGCCACGGAGATTCCCATATTGATTTCGTGATCGGCGGCTCGCTGGGCGTCAGCCCGGCCCTGCAGAAGCGGGCGGATTATTCCTGGAAGCTGTCGGCGTGCACGTTTCCGCACCAGCTGTGCCGGCTGATCGTGCTGGAGCAGATCTACCGCTGCTTCCGGATTCTGCACCATGAGCCTTACCATAAATAAAAAACAGAAAACAGCCTCGGAAATACGATGATTATGCCGGTTTTGAAGGTTGAAAATTCTTGTATCTTGGCCGTGGTTGGGGTATGATAAGCGTAGTCAATGAAACAGGAGGTAGAAAATCATATGAAGCAGATTTCTGTATTGGTTGTTGACCCTGTTGGATTACATGCACGTCCGGCCACGGTAGCTGTCAATGCTGCCAGCAAATTCAAGAGCGAAGTCAAGGTCGCTTACAAAGGCCGCACGGTAAACATGAAGTCCATCATGGGCGTGATGTCACTGGGCATCCCTACACAGTCTGAAATCACAGTCACTTGTGACGGTGATGACGAAGATGTAGCGATCAAGACAATCGAAGAAGTTCTTCGTGCTCAGAAAGTAATCGCCTAAGGAAACCGGGTAAGCAAATGGAAGATGCCGATGAGCGTCTTCCATTTTTGTATCGCCGCAAAGCGGCTTACGGGAGGAAATCATGGACGCAAAGCAAAACTACCAGCGTTGGCTTGACAATCCGAATCTGAACGCGGATCTGCGCAGCGAAATGGAGCGCATGAATGAACAGGAAATCCGCGACGCGTTCTATACGAACATTGAATTCGGCACGGCCGGCATGCGCGGCGTCATGGGCGCCGGCACCAACCGCATCAACATTCACACGATCCGCAAGGCCACGGAAGGCTTTGCGATGTATATCGACGGCCTGGGCGCAGAAGCCAAGAAGGCCGGCGTGGCCATCGGCTACGACAACCGCCATAATTCCCGCGAGTTCGCCTTTGACTCCGCCGCCGTGCTGGCCCGCCACGGCATCCGCAGCTATGTGTTCGAAAGCCTGCGGCCGACACCGGAACTGTCATTTGCGACGCGCTTTGAGAAATGCTGCGGCGGCATCATGATCACCGCCAGCCACAATCCGAAGCAGTACAACGGCTACAAGCTCTACGATGAGAAAGGCTGCCAGCTGATTCCGGCTCTGGCGGATGCCGTCATCGCCAAGGTCAATTTGATTGCGGATGAGCTTTCTGTCAGCGCCGACAACACGGCCGAGCAGAAGCAGCTGATCACCGTCATCGGCAAGGATGTCGATGAAGAATACTACAAGAATGTTCTGTCCATCCAGCTGAATCCGGAGGTCAACAAGGACCATCTCAAGATTGTCTTCTCGCCGGAGCACGGCACGTCCAATATTCCGGTCCGCACGCTGCTGGAGCGCACCGGCTACCACGTGATTCCGGTGCTCGAGCAGTGCACGCCGGATCCGGACTTCTCCAATACGCCGACTCCCAACCCGGAACAGCCGGGAGCCTATGAACTCGCACTGAAATACTGCGCCCGTGAAAAGGCGGACATCATCCTGGTCTGCGACCCGGATGCCGACCGCATGGGCGTCGGCGTCAAGAAGGGCGACCAGTACATCGTGATGACCGGCAACCAGTCCGGCGCGGTGCTGCTGGAGTACATCCTGAGCCAGCGCATGCAGAAGAAGACCATGCCGGAGCATCCGGTCATGTTCAACACCGTCGTCACCAGCGACCTGGGCGAGGAGATCGCCCGCAAGTACGGCGTCGAGACGGAGAAGACCCTGACGGGCTTCAAGTTCATCGGCGAGAAGGTCGCCAAGTATGAGATCAGCCACGCCAAGAACTACGTCTTCGGCTATGAGGAATCCTACGGCAGCCTGATCAAGCCGTTCGTCCGCGACAAGGACGCCCAGCAGGCGTGCCTGATGCTGGCGGAAGCGGCCTGCTACTACCAGGCCCAGGGCAAGACCCTGCTGGATGTGCTGGAAGACTGCTACCGGGAGCACGGCT
>Ga0183095_10694_pt1 | contig 71523 bp, 59 predicted proteins | sample BioMet4_FD_130346 | JGI IMG/M metagenome (GOLD analysis project Ga0183095, IMG submission 130346) | Microbial communities from bioreactor (seeded with sewage sludge) at LBNL, California, USA - Biofuel metagenome 4 (v2) (version 3) | ecosystem: Engineered > Bioreactor > Anaerobic > Unclassified ... | reverse complement strand
GGCCATTCCTGTTGAGGTCGCATACGATGTCGAGCTGATCAAATAGTCGGTGTACAAGTCTGCAAAGTTTTCCACTATCGTATATTTTTACCCCCCTAATTTAACAACATTCTTGCGTAAGATGAGTTATTGATTTACCTGGCAGGACTTTTATTTACCTGTTTTTACAGCAGCCATTCAGAAGCTGAAGAGAATCAATCAGCGGTTTTAAAAATAAGGAAATGTAAGGATTTTGAATTAACGGGGAAAGGGAATTCAAAAAGCTGGGATTTAACTGAATGGATTAATATTCCGCTACGTTCAGAAGTACCTGACAAATACAGGACAAGATCAAAAGTGCTTTATTCAGATTCAGGAGTTTATTTTCTTTTCGAATGTGAGGATAAGAAATTAACCTCTACCTTAAAGGCAGATTACCTTAATCTTTATGAGGAAGATGTCGTTGAAGTATTCCTCTGGACCTCAGAAGATTTTCCCGTGTATTTTGAATATGAACTCTCACCATTTAACTATGAATTGCCCATAATGGTCCCTAATAACAATGGAAATTTTTTGGGCTGGCTTCCCTGGAAATATTCCGGAGATAGAAAAACACGCCATGCCACCAGTATAAAGGGCGGGAAAATGGAAAGCAACGCCACAATTTCAGGATGGATGGCGGAATTTTTTATTCCTTTTAAGTTATTAGCTCCTCTGCCAAAAGTTCCGGTGGTACAGGGAACAAAATGGCGGGCTAATATGTACCGAATTGATTATGACAGTAATGAAGAAGCTGCATATTCCTGGCAAAAGACCCGAAAGGACTTTCATGATTACAAAAGCTTTGGCACCTTTCTATTTGAATGATAGATTATTAGGAATAGAGACTGCATGAAAAGTACGATAATTTTCCTCATTTTTAGATACTTACATTTTCTCTTTTAGAATAATTTTAAATATCATATTTGATCTCATGTTTTTTTTGAAATTGTATTTCTATTTAAAAAAATGGGATTATCTTTGCACCACCTTTGAAAAACGAAGGTAATGAGGATGACTCAGTAGCTCAGTTGGTAGAGCACATCCCTTTTAAGGATGGGGTCCTGGGTTCGAATCCCAGCTGGGTCACCAGTAAAAAGCGCTTAAATCGATGATTTAGGCGCTTTTTTTATTTTCAGTAAGGCACCAAAAAATTAATACTTTCTGGAGGGATCAACTAGAAAATTTCTGATACGTATGCAGACCGCATTCCTTTTGGGTGTTGTTTTCCCACCACCAACGACCTGCCCTGAAATCTTCACCGGGTTGGATGGCTCGCGTGCAGGGAGCACAACCAATGCTCACAAAACCCCGGTCGTGTAAAATATTATAAGGAACATTATTTTCTTTTACATATTTTCGGCAGTCATCAAACGACCAATGTAACAAAGGATTGAACTTTACTAACTCAAAACCGGAATCCCAAACAAAAAAGTCGAGTCCGTGCCGGTTTTCCGACTGCGAAGCACGCATGCCGGTAATCCAGCACTCCATTCCTGACAAGGCACGAATCAATGGTTCAACTTTTCTGATATAACAACACTCTTTCCTGTTTTCGGGTGACAAGTAAAAACTCAGCGGTCCTTTTTCGGCAACCATCTTTTCAACGGCTTCGTGCTGAGGAAAATAGCTCCATATTGTCTTTCCATATCGTTCAACCGTCCGGTTCCACACTTTGCAGGTTTCTTCGAACAGTCGTCCGGTATCTAAGGTAATCACTTTGACGTCCAGATTATTGCTAAAAATCATATCAGTTATTACCTGATCTTCAAGTCCTAAGCTGGTTGTAAATACCACCTTACCAGGAAATCGTTCGACCACTTTCACCAACATCTCCACTAAATCAGCAGCATTAACCTGTGCATTAAGGTCTGAAACAATATTTTGATTAACCATGCTATTTGTTTTATACTTTGGTTTATAATTCTTATAGTATTGGAAAAATTTTTCTATCGGCAAAATATTCCATGATAATCTGCACGTTTTGAGCCCTGTTTTCCGGTTTCAAAACCAAGGTCGGATTTTCAGGTTCACCAAATGGGAGGTCAACTCCCGGAATATTTTTAACCCGTCCTTGTTCAAATTTCTCATACAGTTCGGGTTTATTCTTTTTGCAAAATTCAAGACTTGCGTCCATGTAGATCAGCTTAAACTTATTCTCACCGATGATCCGGACGACTTGCCTGCGAATATCTTCATCTGGAGAAATAAACGAACAAATAGTGATGATGCCTTGGTCATTCAACAACTTACAGATATGGGCCACGCGACGCAAATGCTCGGCCCGATCCGCCGGGGAAAAATCCAATTCATTCGAAAGCCCAGACCGGATCGAACTTCCATCAAGCAGAACCACTGTGGCTCCCTGATCAAACAATTCTTTTTCGAGCGTAAAAGCCAATTCATTTTTGCCCGAACCATGTAATCCGGTAACCCACAACGTAGTCCCCAGTTGATTGTAACGCTTCTGTCGCTGTATTTCCGAAATCAGACATTCACCTCTATGAATTCGGAGTTTATTGGCTTCCAGCGTTTTCTCGTCAATAATTTTCAAAGGTAGATCTTCTGCATTCAGTTTATCGATGATCATACCAACGGCCACCGTATTATTGGTCACCGGATCAATCAGGATGAACGAACCGGTACTTCGATTCTTTTTATAAGGATCGAAAAAAATCGCCTTACTCGCAGTCATCACCACAAGACCAATCTCGTTCAGTTCAAAATGGTCAATCGACGATTTTTGGAGAGTGTTTACATCAACTTTATACTGAATCTTATCGAACCTGACCCGGGTGGTGTTGCACGCATGTTTGAGAAAGAATTGCGCATGAGGATCCATAGCCTTCTCGTCCATCCAGACCAGTGTTGCTTCAAAATGGCGTTCAACCCGGGGCTGATTGTCCGGATAAACAATCATATCCCCACGGGAAATATCAATCTCATCTTCAAGTGTGATGGTTACCGATTGTGGCGGAAATGCTTCGTCAAGGGTTTCGTCGTAAGTGATTATTTCTTTTATTTTTGAAGTTTTGCGCGATGGTAAAACCATTATTTTTTCGCCCTTCCGGACAATTCCTGAAGCTACCCTTGCCGAGAATCCCCGGAAACCGAGATCAGGACGGAGCACATACTGAACCGGAAAACGCATATCGTCGAAGTTACGGTCGCTACTGATATGCACCGTTTCCAGGAATTCAAGCATACTTTTCCCATGATACCAAGACATCAGTGAAGTTGACTCCACCACATTTTCGCCTTTTAAGGCCGAAAGGGGGATAAAATTTACATCCGGAATATCAAGCTGCGTGACAAAAGCTTTGTAATCGGCAACAATTTCATCGAACACTTTCTTGTCGTAGTTCACAAGGTCCATTTTGTTGACAGCCAATACTACGTGTTTGATTCCCAGCAACGACACCAAAAACGTATGGCGACGTGTTTGTGTAATAACTCCTTTGGTGGCATCAATCAGGATAATGGCCAGGTTAGCGGTTGATGCACCAGTAACCATATTCCGGGTATATTGTTCATGCCCCGGAGTATCGGCAATAATGAATTTCCGCTTATTGGTCGAAAAATAGCGATAAGCCACATCAATGGTAATTCCCTGCTCCCGTTCAGCCTTCAAACCGTCAAGCAGCAAAGCATAATCGATTTCCTCGCCGGCATGACCAATCCGTTTGCTGTCGCGTTCGAGAGCAGATAGCTGATCTTCGTATATTTTCTTGCTGTCGAACAGTAAACGCCCGATTAGCGTTGATTTGCCATCATCCACCGATCCAGCTGTCAACAAACGAAGCAGGTCTTTCTTTTCATCCTGATTGAGATAAGCGTTGATATCTAAGCCCCTCCCAGTCCCCCCCTGGGGAGGAAGATTGGTGTTGTTATGTTGAATATCTTTATTCACTGATTTCATTATTTTATAAGTGATCTTTAAGCCTCATCTTTCGGTGAAGGTTTGGAGAGGAATTAGAAGTACCCTTCCCGTTTTTTCTGTTCCATTGAACCTTCCTGGTCAAAATCAATGACCCGGGTGGTTCGCTCCGAAACGGTGACAGTCATCATTTCTTCAACAATTTTTTCAATGGTATCTGCTTCTGATTCAACAGCTCCGGTCAGCGGATAACAACCCAATGTACGGAACCGAACCATTTTCATTTCAGCTTTTCGGGCCATTTCTTTTGGCATCCGGTCGTCATCCACCATGATCAGGTTCCCGTCAACGTTTACAACGGGGCGTTCTTTGGCAAAATACAGTGGCACAATCGGAATTTTTTCCAGCCGGATATATTGCCAGATGTCAAGTTCTGTCCAATTTGAAATAGGGAACACCCTGATTGATTCTTCTTTATGTATTTTGGCATTGTAAATATCCCATAATTCAGGACGTTGGTTTTTAGGATCCCACTGGTGAAACTTGTCACGGAAAGAAAAAATCCGTTCCTTAGCCCGTGATTTTTCTTCATCGCGCCGGGCACCTCCAAAAGCAGCATCAAACTTATATTTGGATAGTCCTTCGAGCAAAGCCTGGGTTTTCATCACATCGGTATGCACTTTACTTCCGTGGGTAAAAGGGCCAACACCTGCTTCAAAAGCAGCTTTATTGTAATGAACAATCAGGTTCCATCCATTTTCTTTGGCGTAATTATCGCGGAATTCAATCATTTCATGAAATTTCCATTTCGAATCGATGTGCATCAAAGGAAACGGGACTTTCCCCGGATAAAAAGCTTTTTCTGCCAACCGAACCATTACCGAAGAGTCTTTGCCAATCGAATAAAGCATCACCGGATTCTCAAATTCAGCAGCCACTTCACGGATAATATGGATGGCCTCGGCCTCTAATTCTTTTAAATGTGAAAGACTATATTTTATCATGTTTTGTAATTCTTTTCTGTAATTTCTAAAAAAAATAATATCAACTCTTTTATCATATGGCATTAATTCCAGTTCAAAGTCGCTCAAGAATTGATTCTAACTAAAATACCCTTCCAAATATTCTCTGGTAAGCTTTTCCTTGGGATTGCTGAGAATTTCGGAAGCTGGTCCGGCCTCGACCACTTCACCCAAATACATGAATATCACATAATCGGCAATGCGTCTGGCTTGACGAAGGGTATGAGTCACCAATACAATGGAGTATTGATCTTTGAGCCTCACAAAAAGTTCCTCAATTTTTTTACTTGAAATCGGATCAAGCGCCGAAGTTGCTTCATCACCCAAGATAATTTCAGGTTTTACGGCCAACCCCCTTGCCATACATAGCCTTTGCTGCTGACCAATAGAAAGACTGTTGGCAGGCGATTTGAGCCTATCTTTAACCTCCTCCCATAAACCAGCCTCTCTCAGGTATTTTTCAACGATGATGTTTAATGTTTTCTTTCTTCGAATGCCGTGAATCCGTGGTCCGTAAGCAATATTGTCGTAGATCGACATTGGAAGTGGACAGGGACGCTGCGACAACAATCCCATTTTTTTACGGATATTCTCTACTTCCACGTTCCCTCCATGAATATTTTCGCCATCAACCAAAACCGCACCTTCGATTTTTACATCCTGAGAATTCTGGAGTAAGCGGTTAAAGGTTTTGAGCAAGGTGGTTTTTCCGCATCCAGAAGGTCCAATGATACAGGTGATGGCTTTATCCGGAATATCAAGGTTGACATTTTTCAGAATATGGTTGTTTAACAGGTAAACGTTCAGATTTCGGACACTGATATGAGGGACATCGGTTCCTAAAACCGTTTCCTGGTTGTCCGTTTTTTCATCCTGTGTTACCTTGTGAAGATGCAATTTTTCAAGTGGCAATTCTATGTATTTTTCAATCCGAAGCAAACTCTGTATCATATCTTGTTTTTTGAAAATTTATGACTATAAAACCTTGCAGCAATACTCAGGCATAAGACGATCAACATCAGGATTAATGCTGCTGCATAAGCCCGGTCCTGAACTTCGGGAATCGGGCTCCCCAATTGAAAAAAGATAGCCAGAGGCAAAGTGGCCACCGGCTGCTGAAGCGAGGTCGGGATGCTGTCGGTATAACCGGCAGTAAACAACACTGAGGCAGCATCGCCAATGCCTCGCCCGACTGAAAGCAGGATAGCTGTAACAATACCGGGTGCTACCTGTCGCAATATTGTACGGATAATTTCGGAGCGGGTAGCTCCAAGCGAAAGCGCCGCATCTTTCATTTCGTTGGGAACCCGCCGGACGACTTCGTCGATAGAGCGTATCAGGATAGGAATGATGAGTAACGTAACTGTCAGAATACCCGCCAGTAAAGACGATCGTAAGCCAAGATAAACCATTAAAGTGAAGCCAAAAGCCCCATAAACAATGGAAGGAATCCCAAACAGAACATCAAATGACAAGCGTGTAAATTGTGCCAGTTTTGATTTTTCGGGTAGATAAAGGTTAATGTACAAAACAATAGGCAGGCTAAAAATCAGCCCCAGTGCGATTGAGCCGATGACGATATACACTGAACCCACGATGGCATTCAGCAAACCTCCTTCCTTGCCAATATAAAACCCACCCCCCGGGACTTTAGAGACCATGTCCCAGTTCATTACCGGAAGCCCTCTTCGGACTATTGCCACAATGATCAGGAAGAGCGATGCCACAATCGTCAGTGTGGCCGCTATCATCAGAAGTTTAAAAAATCTCTCTTCCAATCTTTTTATTCGAATGTGTCTCATAACGCAAAATTCTTTTCAATCCGGATTAATATAATTCTTGAAATAATGTTGAACAACAGGATAATTACAAACAAAACCAATGCTGAAAGCATAAGCGCAGCATCGTATAACGGGATCGACATCATTTCGCCATAATTGTTAGCAAGGAGAACCGGCAGCGGATAACCCGGATCGAAAACTGATTTTGGAACTTCCGCAACGTTACCACAAACCATTAATACGGCGATGGTTTCTCCAAAAGCCCTGGAAATGGCTAACACTACAGCTGCCGCAAGCCCTGAAAATGATTTTCGCAGCACTACTTTTTTAATAGTTTGCCATTGGGTAGCACCCAAAGAAAGCGAGGCTTCCCGCAGTCCACCGGGCAAAGCGTCAAAAATTTCGATAAATACTGAGATCATCAAGGGAGTAACCATGATTGCAAGCACAATTCCTCCCGCAAGAATGCTGTAACCAGCTGAAAATTCGACAAAATGCGGAGCCAATTTTTCAGAAATAAAGGGAACCACAACCAGAATTCCCCAAACCCCAAATACCACAGGAGGAATACCTGCCAGCACATCAATCATTGGATAGACTATTTTCTTGATACGAGGATGGGCATATTCTGAAAGGTAAATGGCGGACAGCAAACAAAGCGGCAACGAAAGAATGATGGAAATTCCCGTCACCCATAAAGTTCCCATGATAAATGGGAAAAATCCAAACTCACCTTTTAACGGTCTCCAGTTTCTTCCAGATAAAAGGCTCCAAATCGAATGCTGATCCAATATCGGGACCGATTTATAGTATAAACTAATCCCAATGATAACAGCAAACAACAATGAGATAATCGTCAGGTAAAGCATGATATTCCGGATCGCAAACTCTTTTATCTGACGGTATTTGTTATATCCAATTTTACGCATAAAATACTGTTTTTCGTCAACTTCTATATAAACCTAAACCTGACCGGATGAAATTGCCGGTCAGGTTTTATTCGGTGGAAAGAGAACAACCCTAAATGTTATTTCACTCTTTTCCTTGAAGATCAATCAGGTTTGTCTCTCTATAAAAATCTATTATTATTTTATTTTTTTCAGTCCTGCTGCCAGTTTTTCCTTGGAAATATTGATATAGCCACTTTCCAAAACATATTTCTGTCCTTCAGTGAGCGACCATTTGATAAATTCAACCAGCTCTTTTTTAATAGGTTTTCCCGAGGTTACAAAGTAAAGGTCTCGGGCCGGCGGAGAAGGATACTTGCCCGTTGCAATGGCGTTGACAATTTCGTCCATGGTATTATAGAAATTCTCTTCCTGATCAATCTTCCCGTTGTTATTAATATCAAGCGGAACCACTTTAACTCCCGGATTGGGCTGTTTGGTTTTGGCATCGTAGGCATAACCAATGTTGTTGTAAGCAATTCCTGAAGGATCTTTTTTTACCGCCTCTGCCAATCCCGGATCGCCAAAAACACCAACTCCCAGAAGATCTTCCTGCTTCTTGCCCAGGTATTTTGCCCAGGTTTCACCTGCGCCACAGGCGTCAGAGCGGGTATAAACCCTGATTGGCACTGCACTTTTAATTCCAAGGGCTTGCCCCCATGTTTTGGCTTTACCTGTCACAAAAATATTGATGGCAGCTTCCCGGTCTAGTCCCTTGGCAAGAATTTCTTTAATGTTTGGATTTTTTGCACTGACAGTTGCCACCACCGCATCTTTGGTAACGGCAATAGCAAAGGCACCTTTCTTTACTTCATCGGGGTTTACTTCCCTCGATACCAAACCGATATCAACCATTTTGGCCAAAGCGTCGGTCATTCCCTTTCCGGCGCCACCAGCCGAAATATCAAATTTTACTCCCGGATGTATCTTTTTGAATTCCTCCGCCCATTTTACGGTCAGCGGATAAAGTGCAAATGCCCCGGAAATAGTAATGTTCCCTTTCAAATCATCTTTTGCCTGACACATTGCATTCTTTGTTGATAGTGAGGCAACCAGCAAAAGGGCCAAGAAATAAGTCGCTATTTTTTTCATATTCTATTCTCTTAAGTTATTCATCTTAAAAACCAATCTGGAGTTGAAGGCTTGCATAATTGTTATCGATACTTGTTCCTTCTTCCTGCTTAAAAGTATAATTGGCCTGAAGACGAACATTGGCATTAAAATTAAAGTTGGCACCCAAAACATACCAAGTAGAGGCATCACCGGTTTTCGATATGTCAGCATCGTAAAAATCATATTTAGCAAGCAGCTGTAATTTTTTATGAAGGAAATAATAACCCACCTGAGTATAATAACCTTCCCGGTCAGTCTGATCATCTGTTCCATGCAGATATTCACCACGAACTGAAAAATTGTTCAGATCATAACTCAGATCAAAGCCGTAACGGTTGCGTTCAACATTTTTTGCAGATGCTGTGACTACCGAGCCGTTTTTCACTTCCGGAACAAAGCGGGATCCATTGTACAAAGCGGCACCAATATCTAATCCGGCAACCGGATGCACAATCAGCCTAGTGGCAAAATCCTTCCTTTCATTAACATCTGAAGTATTTATACCGGAGCCATTATAAACGCCCAAACGATAATCTAACAAAGGACGATCCTTCACCTTCAGGAGAGTTCCACCCAACTGGATTCCAATGTCACGGCCGTTCTGGTTACCACCAACATCTTTCCCTCTTGCTACCAATGCTTCCACCGCCTGCGAGCGGTCAATCAGCTCCAGCTTATTCGAACTGGTCAGGTTTTCCAATGAAAATGGAATTTTTGCCTGGCCGATAGTAAAGTTAAAGTAATCGTTCAGTTTCAATTCCGCATAAGCGTCAATCAATTTGGGTGAGCCAGCCAGATCTAACTGGACCCGGTATCCCCAGTAAGGTGAAATACTTCCTTTTACATCAAGCCTTGCACGGCGAATATCAAAACCATCAACTTTACCGGTTTCTTCCAATGCCTGATAACGTATCTGGGAGTAGCCGGTAATAGTGATTTTTTTACCTGCACTTATTGGAAACGCTTTTACTTTGGCCAGATTGGCTTGAGAGGCAATAGCTGCTTCAGCACGCAATGAATCGGCATCTTTCTGAGCAATCAGATTTTTTTGAATTAATACATTCAAAATATCATCTGTCGATTGAGCTTTTGCATTTACCACAAAAGCTGCAAGTACCATTATTAAAAAGATTGTTTTTCCCATTTTCTATTTTATCTATTGATTTAATGTATTATTTAATGTATTAATATTCTGAAACTTATAAAAGAAAACAGATTAAAGAACTCTCTATTTCAAAAGTACGCGCTATTTAAACCATTGGATACCAGGAAAGCGATTGAATAATTCAGTGCGGGAACTGAGATTTAATAGGTCAAAATATGAAATATTCAATGTTTCAGCCTAAAAAACAATGAAGCTGTCAAAAAAGGCAGCCTCTCTTCCGAATTTGTAATTCTCTCCATAACATTTGTTTCATAAATCATGTTAAGGCTAAAAGAAGTATTCGATATATCCGGTCAGACCGTCCTTGATGGTTGAAATAACTAACTCAAGAGTCAGATAAGCACATTTTTTTTGAAAAATGCATTCACAATGAGTGTTTAACGTGTGGAAGTTTATGTTCCTCCTGCAGGAAATATTTTCGGATGTAAATTCCCTGCCAAGTAAATGTACCATCTTATTTTCAGGCTTTTAATGTTAGCAGGTTTTAGTTAACAGTTTTCTTTCATTCATCTCCATAATTATATCAAAAATCTAGGAGGGGCAATAATTTTTGACCTTTCAGGCAGCTTAAATAGCCGATAATACTTCTTTCTGCTTAATAACGTGAGTTCGACGTAAGATTTGCGAAAAATAGTTGAATTGAGGATAACAAGACCTTGTTTTACCCTTTCTGCTCATCACATTTCCCTTTTCCCCCTTGATTTTATCCCCCGGCAAGGCTGGGTTCGCCTAACATTCTGCCGGTAAATATCGTGTAATGAACATATCTTAATTAGAACCGTATTATCTCCGGTGTTTATTCGTAGATTACTCGTAGTTTCTTCGCTGATTATTCGATCGTATACGAATGATCTACGAATAATATACGAATAAACTACGAATAAACACCGGAGAAGACAAGGGGCAAAAGCAGATACGAAGTGAAATATTGTTTATAATCTTCGCTTAGATCGAACTCACGTTAATAAAATTAAGGTCAACATTTTTGGAACAAAAATTTTAAATTTCAATAACAAACACTAATCCCTGATGCAAATCGCCAGGCATTTTCACAATGGCCATCTTTTTCAATACCTCGCCGGATAGCAATTCTTTTTAATTTACACTATATCGTTTTCTAATATTTCAAATATATCTACAATTTCGATTGTTTTAGTGTATATTCGCATGAGTCTTTTTAGCTGAGAAGATTAAATATATTTCATGAAAATAAAATTGTTCATTAATTCAGTTATATTTCAATTTATATGTTATGCTCACAAAAGAAGCCAAGCAGGAATATTCCTGGTTTAGAAGAATTTCCTTACAATTTATTTCTGAAAAAGATTTTGACAAACTTGAAAAAACATCGGTAAAACTCAATTTCAAAAAGGGCGAGACTATCCTGAAACAAGGGGCTCTACCAACTCATATTGCCTACCTTGAAAAAGGCATTGTGAAATTTAATTACGAAAACGAGGTCAGCAAAAATCTTATCCTGACCATTGTTTCTGCGCCAAAGATTTTGGGTGGAGCCAACCTGTTTTACAAGGACAACAACCTGTTTTCGCTCATTGCGGTAGAGGATTGTGAAGTAATTTTATTTGATTCCAGGGTGATAGAAAGTGTATTGCTGGAGAATGCCAAATTTGCGATGATGATGTACCAGGTGGCTTCGGAGATGTTCAAAAAGTCGATTTTGAACTTTATCAGCCTGGCACACAAGCAGAAAGAAGGTCGCATTGCAGATATTATCCTGTTTCTGTCCGATGAAGTTTATCAAGATACAAGCTTTCACATATCACTGACCCGAAAAGAGATTGCTGAATTTGCCGGCTGTTCAACAGAAAATGTAATCATGACCTTATCAAAATGGCAAAATGAGAAAATTATATCTTTAGAAGGAAAAATTTTCAGGATCATAGAAATTGACAAATTGAAATATATCAGCAAAATAGGATAATGATGTTAACACAAAAAACAAGATATTCGATGCTTGCCATGGGGCGGCTCGCAAAGGAGTATGGCAAGGGTACGTTAATGATCAATGAAATAGCAGAGAGTGAAATGATTCCCAAACGGTTTCTTGAATCCATTTTGCTTGAGCTGAAGAAAAATGGTTATTTAGGTTCCAAGCTTGGGAAAAACGGAGGATACTATTTACTGAAAGATCCAAAGACCATCAGCCTTTTGGAAATTGTTAGACTTTTTGAAGGAAGCATTGCCATGTTGAAATGTACCTCCGAAAAATTTTATGAACCCTGCGAACATTGTAAAGACGAGAAAAAGTGCTGCATTCGGGGAACTTTTAAAGATATTTATCAATTTACCTACAACAAACTTGCCGGAACTTCTTTGGATATGTTGGCAATGGAGTGATCATAATCGAGAAAATGAGCGAAAACTATTTTGAAATAAATTGACTAGATGATAAGTTTTTACCCAAATAGGCCTTAACTCACTCAGGGAAAAAAGAACATTAATTTCTATCTGAATAGCATCACATTAATTAGTAATGTCAAGAATATAATGTCGTATTTTTAGGCTGAAGGTTCATAATATACCCCTTTTACCTTTAACCTAAACACCTATAGCCTGTAATCCTCATAGGACATTATTTTATTCCAATTACTTAATAGTACCCTTCGTATTGACGCTTCGTTCACCGTAACGGTGTTTAAGTGGCAAAAAACAATATTCTAATGCAAAAAAATCTGCTCTATATCAATCAATTATTATAATATTTATTCAGGAAACAAAAGCCGAAACATTTTTTGCTTTGTTTTTATTGTTTTTCGATTATTTTTGCCGCCTCGTTCATTTAAAAATTGGGAGTGAGATACCCGGTGAAACGGGTTCAATAGGGAATCACGTGTAATCGTGAGCTGTCGTTCAAATGTTAAGTTCCAAAGCAGTTTTGCAACAACAAAGCCACTGTTCTGTTTTTGTCGGATGGGAATAAGTTGTAAAACGAACAAGTCAGGAGGCATGTTTTATTTCATTGAACAAAAACTCGTTCGCAGTATTGAGTAATGGTCATAATCGAAAAACTCGATTTTTTTTGTTTTCTATCCGTAAACTTTTCAGTTTATTTTCCGGCGTAGGTTATCAAAATTTAGGGTTTTGCCATCCAATGTCGATGAATTCTTACTCAAAACCTTGGTTTTCCCCATAGGGTAAATTGCGAATTTAAAAACCTGGGGATCTTGCCGGACAGATAAAATTTCACATTAGAACCGAAAATCCTTTCCACAACTATGTGAATCTATCATTGATTGCCAGGTTGGCCCTTTTTTGAGTTATCCAACCATACCCCACTCCTTTATAAAAAAGAATAAATGGATCTATTAAAACTATTTACACAGAGCGGAACCGCATCCACACTTATTTTTTTGAGTCTGGTGGGAATTGCAGGAATTTTAATCGGGAAAATCAAAATATTAAAAATCAGGCTCGGAATTGCGGGTGTCCTTTTTGCCGGACTTTTCCTGGGGCATCTCGGGGCCAGAACCGACCACGAAGTGTTGAACTTTGTAAGAGAATTCGGGCTAATCCTGTTTGTCTATTCCATCGGCCTCGAAGTTGGTCCCAGGTTTTTATCGTCGTTGCGTAACAATGGGCTAAGGCTCAATTTACTGGCGACCGGTAGCGTTGTTTTGAGCGTATTGATGGCCGCCGGACTAAAAATTATTTTTGATTTACCTATGCCTGTTATGGTTGGCATTTTATGTGGCGCAGTGACCAACACGCCAAGTTTAGGCGCCGCACAGCAAGTTATTACCGAGCAAATGTCCGGACAGACAGGTTTGACCCAGCTTACCGGAATGGGCTATGCAGTAGCCTATCCGTTTGGAGTAGTCGGAATTATCTTAACGATGCTTTTGCTTCGGTTAATCTTTAAAATCTCAGTAAAAACCGAGACTGAAAAGTACAAGACTGATGTTGCCGGAGTTTTAGGAAAGCTGAAAGCCGTTAATCTTAAGGTTGTTAAACCAGACCTGATTGGAAAAAATCTGGCATTTATGCGCGAGACTTTGCGTGGCGAATTCGTACTTTCGCGCATGTGGCGGGATGGTGAATTTTTTATGCCTGAAGAAACCGAAATCATCCGTGGAAACGATATGTTGTACGGGGTTTCAAACAAATCGCACTTTCCCGGTCTCGAATTAAAAGTTGGCCCCTTAGAAAATACAGGCGATATTGAAGTAACCGGGAAACTTGGCATGCGCCACGTGGTATTTTCCAATAAAAGCATGGCCGGGAAAACGATCAAACAGATTGGCTTATCGCGCCGTTTCCCTGTCAACATTACGCGTATTTTCAGGGCAGGGATGGAAATTATGCCCGATGAAGAAGATACCATCGAATTTGGCGATACACTGCGAATTGTGGGTGAACGCAAGGTGTTAAAGGAAGTTTCCAAATTATTGGGCAATTCGATGAAAGAGTTGGCCCACCCTAATATCATTCCGATCCTGATCGGTATTTTGGCCGGGGTACTCATTGGAAGTATCCCGTTTTCAATACCCGGATTACCGGCCCCGGCAAAGTTAGGTCTGGCAGGCGGTCCGCTTTTGATTGCCTTATTCCTGGGACATAAAGGACGTATCGGGAAACTTGATTTTTACATGACCCCTGGCGCCAACCTTTTTATCCGCGAATTGGGAATCGTATTGTTCCTGGCTTGTGTAGGATTATCATCAGGTGAAAATTTCATAAAAACGATTATTGACGGAGGTTATGTCTGGATGGCTTATGGAGCAATTATCACTTTTGTACCTATCCTGATTATTGGCATTGTCGCCCGCCTGATGAAAATCAATTACCTGACCATTTGCGGCGTTCTTGCCGGCTCAATGACCGATCCGCCAGCGCTTGAATTTGCGAACTCAATATCCCCCGGTCAGGCTCAGTCAACTGCTTATGCCACGGTATATCCACTGGTTATGTTTCTGCGTGTTTTACTTGCTCAAATATTAGTACTACTCTTTTTATAAAATGAGAATACGTGTATTATTCATATCCGCACTTCTTTTATCGTTGCCAGGAGCTGGCCGTGCTGACTCTCCCGACAAGCTTGAAGATTTATTTCAGCATGAAATCAAATTGAAGTTGAACGAAAGCGGATCGGCTTCGACCAAGCTTTCTTTCTCCACCCAATTTTGGGGGCGTTACACCGGGTTGAATGCTGGAAGTACCAATAAGGCAGGAGATCCGTTAACTTCTGAAAACGAATTTGCCCTAAGGCGCACCCGCTTCATCATGACCAACAACCTGGACGACCGGATTATTTTTTACACTCAGCTGGGATTCAACAACCTGAATTCGACCAGTTCAAAACCGCAGTTGTTTTTCCACGACGTCTGGGGCATGTTCCGTGTTGTACCCAAATCGTTTTATATCGGGTTTGGGTTGAACGGATGGAACGGTTTGTCGAGATTAAGCAATACCAGTTCCATAAAAACCATGACACTCGATAACCCCGGCGTAAACTACCCCAACATCAACCGGACTGATTTGGAAGGCCGCCAACTGGGCATCTTTGCAAAGGGTACTGCCGGACGGGTTTCGTACCGGACTGCCATTGTAAAACCTTTTGTGTACAATGGATTAACTGCACAACCACAAGCAAATACCGGTTATGAATACCCTTCGGAAAAGCTGGGATACAAAGGTTATATCGCTTATCACTTCCTCGATAAGGAATATTTTACAACCCCGTATATGGATATGACTTATTTAGGTGCAAAGAAGATTTGCAATCTCGGCGCGGGTTTCGATATTTATCCACAGTCGATTGCCGAATACGATGCTTCGCACAATAGGAAACTGAAAGACAGAAATTTGTTTGCAGCCGATTTTATGCTTGAACTGCCGATAAAAGATAATCAAACGGTTACAGTTTATTCTGCACTTTACTGCTACGATTTTGGTTCAAATTTCCTGAAATCTTCAGGAGTGATGAACAACTGGAACGGCGGAACGGGAATTGAAGGCGCCGGGAACAATGAATTTAAAATCGGGACCGGCAATATTTTTTATTCCACTTTAGGCTATTTATTCCCCAAACAATTTCTGCAATTGCCCGGAAGGTTGCAGCTTTTTTACGCCTTTACCAATAAAAATTTCGAGGCGCTTCACCCGGTTTTATTTAACCACGACTGTGGCGCAAACTACTACGTGGCCGGTCAAAAGCTGAAGTTCAGTTTCCAATATTCATTACGGCCAATTCTCGATCAATCAGCCGAGCGAATAGCCTCCTATAAACCAACAGCCATATTCCAGATTCAATTAATAATTTAAACAAACACAAATATCCATCCATCATGCCGAAATCGTGGTGGACAACGCTACAGATGCTTCCAAACCAAGTCATACCTGCGAATCCCTGAAATAGCAAATTTTACTGATGGCAGAGGCAACGACATTCTGCTATCTGAGATTAATTCGAATTACCAACAGGTTAAAAAGAAAGTGCTTGATATTGTGAAGGAAGAATTGAACCGATTAAAAATAACGAGAGTTTGAAACATTTGGTGGGAAAAATAATAATAAATAATGTGAATAAATTGATATCGTAGTTGTGAATTAATAGGAATTATAGAAAAAAGGAACAAAACGAAAAATGCCGCCAAAACTCCAAGTCACAGAGGTTCACCAAATGCTTAAATTTGATTTAATTGGTGGACTTTAGCATTTTAGAGATATGGTGGCAGAAAACGTCTTTTCAGAAACAATTATTTAAAATCAAAAGTGCGACATTATATCTTTTCTATTACTTAATCTCAATCGCTCTATTGCTTGATTTGTTTCATTATCGCGAAAGCTACAAGAGTTTCACTGGAATACATATGTCTAATATAAATTTATGTTTATCGTCTTCATCTGGTGAATTGTAGTACAACTCATACGGGAAACCTTCTCTTGGTTGATAACCACTTTCAGTAAACCATAAACACATTGTATTCCACGCTTTTTCAAATCCGTTCTCATCAATTTCAAAATGTCCAACAGAATATTTTCCGCTTTCCAATTTCATTTTGCCTATTTCACCGTCCACTTTCACATCGTTTTCAACAGTAATACAAGCACTTTGACGAACCTGTTCAATAGCTGTTATTGCAGGGTCATCGTGATAAACGGTAATTGTTTTTGTTTTGGGGAAATTTAGCAGACCTCGTGGACCAGCCCATTTCATCAGTTTTTCATACACTTTTCCGATTTGATTAAACTGACCTGTGTGCCGACAATAAATAACATTGAACTCGGGCATTTCCTTAATTTCGATTTTTGTGTCCATAATAATTAAATTTGAGTGATTAAATTGATTTAAATTATCACTACAAAGTTGCACCCTAAAATCTGGACATAGTTGATTTATCTTGCGAGTCAGTTGACCATTCTTGCTATAATAAAAACCATCTTTTGCAAAAACCGCTTTTTCAGTTTCCCTGAATTCTTTGGCAGTCAACCCAAAATATTTACGAAATGTACGGCTAAAATGGGCTACGCTACCAAACCCGCAGTTATATGCAATTTCGCTTATTGAAATATCTTCATCATTTCTAAGTTGTTGGGCGGCTTTTTCTATTCGTATTCGTTGTATAAAAGTATTTAGTGTTTCCCCCGTTAAACTTGAAAAGATCCGGTGAAAGTGAAAAGGTGAAAAACAAGCAATTTTAGCAACTTTAGCAAGTGTTATCTCTTCGTCCAAATGTTTTTCAATATAGTCCATCACCATATTCATTCTTGCCATGTATTCTCGTTTGCTTCTGTCTATTGTATTCATTGTATTTATAATTGTTGACAGTCTCTGTCTTTTCTAAACTTGTGACTAACAGTGAGGGTATGCAGCGAGCAGGAGTTCGTGGTCACGTGGTCACTTTCTTATCCACCGTTACTGTACCTGCCTGCAGGCTCTGAACTTTCAATTTGCCCTGAAACCTACATAATGTATACCCTGTGTTAAAGGCTGACATTATTTATTTGTCTTTATTTTTACTATAATATCTTGAAGTAAACGGTTAAATTCATCCGGCTTTTCAATCATTGGAAAATGACAAGTCCCATTAATCGATATAACATCATAACCCGAAGCAGCATATTTTTTAAGCACCTCTTCGTTTGTCGGAATATTATCAACATTGATAAGATGCATTTTAAACTTCAATTGAGTCATCAACTCTCGTTCCCTCCCATAATACGTAAAAGCTGAAGAAATCAAATCAATACCGATGTTTTTATCCATATCTCTATAATCAGACACAACCCTATTAATGATTGTTTTATCTGTTGAAGGAGACAGAAGAGCTTGTCTTGCAAAATTCTCAGACGTGCCGGCAAAATCTGATTTTAACATTATCATTATTTGGTCAATCTGATTTTGCATTTCAACGGATGGTTCTGTTCCTGCATTCTTAAAATTATCTACTCCGACAAATCCTATCACTGAATCCGGACATTTGTCGGACACCTCAAGTATAACATCTCCTCCCATTGAGTGCCCAATCAATATGACATTTTTTAAATGTAAATCATTTATTAAGGTACAAACATCCTTTCCATACTCTTGTATTGCCCATGTCGACCTGTTTTTACCTGACTTTCCATGTCCCGGTAAATCAATCGTTAAGACACGATATTGACGTTTAAAATAATCAACCTGAGCAGACCAATAATTCATATCAATAAATGAACCATGTACAAACAGCAAAGTCGTACCACCCTTCCCTATCTCATGATAGGCAATTTTAACATTTTCTCGTTCAATAGTTATCATCTCTTTTTTGTGCTTGAATCCTATTATTTTTTTATTGAAAATAATAGGAACAAAATTAGCTTTATTGAATTAGGCATTTAATCAATAACACATTATTCCTCAATCTATTTACAAATGGATTAATAGATAATCATAAAGTTTTTTTACACTTTTTATTAATCACAAAATATTAAAAAAACAATCAATTAGCATTTTGACACCTATGAAAGTTATTTAGTAAGTGCCTAATTCAATCATTTTATTTTAATTCCTGAAAGAACTTTCCGACAGAAAGTATGACCTCACTTTTTCTTTTGTTAAACAGCAAGTGTTCAAAGTCTTTTTTTTTCATGTTTAAATCTACACCTTTTAACAGTTCAACCAAAGCAGCTTTCAGTTCGTCAAGATCATGGATCCCGTGTTTCTCTGTAAGAAATGAATAGTCTGGTTGGGCTTGTGCCAATAGGAACATAGCGTCATAAAAATCACGGCCTTTGTTCCTGGTAAGCATTGCCGAAAGTTTCATCGAACACAACACTTCATCTGAAGGAACAGGGAAAGGGAAATAGAATCCACATCCCTTGATATTGACCATTACCTGCTTATATGATACTTGTTGATCCTGACTTTCAAGTTTGATCAAAAAACGTTCTTCTCTATGACCGGTCAAACCTAATTCAAACAATAATTCCGGGAAATGGATGTTCCGTCTGAATGCTTTCAACTTATCATTTTCCCGGTCACGGACTTCTGCACGGAGTCCACTTCTTTGTAAAAAGTGCAAAACAGCATCAGTCATGGCCAGAAATTCTTCTCTTGAAAGTTCCTTGCAATCAAAATCCAAATCTTCGGAGAAACGATCTATTCCTTTAACCAGCCGGAGATTTGTACCGCCGATAAAAACAAGCTTTCCAACATAAGGGGTAGCTGAAAGAAAATCAAGGATAAGTAACTGAAGATATTCTTTCAGCATATGTTTTTGAAAAGAGGCACTATTTCTTATTTCTACGGGAAAATAATTTCTTATCAGATCGAGTTGTATCATAAGCTGTATGTATTAATCAACAGTTGTAACCTGCTTTCCAGGGCTTTGTTTTCAAATTTCAAGGAATATTCCTCCAATAGATTGCGGTCGAGTTCATCATGCAAAAAATCTTCATCTAATCGTAAATTTTCCAATTCCTCTGTAGTATCATAGAATGGATAAAGATAGAGCAGATCGAGCAAGGCTTTTTCGGGCCTGGCAAGTTGAAAAGTCCGACCATCGGCAATAGGCTTGAGATCATATCCAAACATCAGGTTTTCTTTTACACTTTTATAGCTGTACTCACCAAAATCATTATTAAAGTTTACTGTTTTCAGTGTAGTCACGCTTGTTATTTGTATGACAGCTTCGGGTATTATTCCATAAAATGCAAGTGCGGTATGGAGACTCACGTAAGAGGGACGATATATACGATTAGCAAAGTATAGTGCAAAATCAGGCTTGCTCTTGTAGTCAGGAAATGTATAATATCCTTGCCTCAGACGAATTAGAAGTCCTTTGTTTACCCAGCGAACAAAATTGTTTCGGTCGAAGTCGGGCCTCCACGCATAAACCTGATGAATGCTGAAACATCCCAGATCAAACATTCTACCTTTAAACTCCAAATAGTTCATTTCCTTATTCCCCAAATGGGTATATATATTAGATCAAAAATACGTTTCTGTTTTGCAGTGAAAATAGTGCATTTTAGAAATATATCAAAATTAATATCTGAATTTTCGATGGTGTATTTGGATTAAGGATTGAAAATGATCTTTTCTGTATTCCAACGTAACCTCTATAGAACAGTGCAATAAATCAATTAATTGTGTATCGTTAATGGGTAATACTTCATTAGAAACTTTTATTATTTCCCTCTTTCTAATAAGTAGCGTTTTTTACAAAAAGTACAAATTTAACCCCGATTTTCAGATGTATTTCAAAGATTTAGCCACGACTATCCTTCTGATCGGGGCCGTCAAATTCGAACCGAATTAGTATATTTGTTGTTTAATTACTATTAAAAGTGATTTCCAAAAGTCACAATAAATATTTTACATGTCGGAAATAAAGATGGTGGTCACTGACCTTGACGGAACTTTATTACAAAAAGATCATTCCATAAGCAACAGAGATACTGAGACTCTTGAGATGTTGGGCAGAAAGAACGTTTGCCGGGTTGCCGCTACCGGGAGGAATTTATTTAAGGTAAGACAGGTGTTGTCAGAAAAATCACCTTTTGATTATGTAATTCTTTCTTCAGGAGCCGGAATCATGGATTGGAAAACCCAGAAACTCATCAAGGCATTATCGATCTCAGCGGAAGAAACCGGTAGAATCATAAATTTTCTTATTCAGAAAAAACAAAATTTCAAAGTATCAAGGGAACTTCCGGATAACCATAATTTTGCATGGTGGCAAAGTTATGACTGTCCGGAATTAACAAGATATGTAACCTATCACAGACTTTTGGGTGAAGCTGTTCCTATCAATCCCTTACAACCATTCAAATCTTCCCAGGTATTACTGTTTTTCCCCTCCTCAAGTGAGAAATTTGACATACTAAAAGAAAAAATATTGGAAGCTTTTCCTGATCTGAGTATAATCCGGACTACTTCGCCTTTAAATGCCGATTATACCTGGATGGAGATTTTTCCCAAAGGTGTTTCCAAAGCTCAAGGTATTCACGATATCTGTAAATTAACAGGTATTCCAAGGGAAAAAACTCTCAGTGTCGGTAATGATTACAATGATCTGGAGATGCTTGATTATACCCAGCTTTCCTATGTCGTTGACAATGCCCCGGATGACCTTAAATCAAAATACAATACCAGTCTGGCACATAACGAAAATGGCTTTAGCTATGCGGTGCAACAACATATTTCGGAATAAAGCTAAATAAGTTTTTAAACTAAATTAAAAACACTTGATATGAATTCGGGTACATTAAGGCTAAAAATTTTAAGAAAAGGGGTATTATTTTATCTTCTTTTTCTTCTTTCGTATCAACTTTTTAGTCAGTCTGTTGATATAAAGGGGAAAATTCCCTTTGATCCGGCTACCAGCAAAGGAGTCCTTCCCAACGGTTTAACTTATTATGTGAAATCTAATTCCACTCCAAAAAACCGTGCTGAGATGATGCTGGTCGTTTCGGCAGGCTCAGTTCTTGAAGATGATGATCAACAGGGTCTTGCTCATTTCTGTGAACACATGAGTTTTAATGGAACAAAGAATTTTCCGAAAGATCAACTGGTCAAGTACTTTGAATCGATCGGGATGGAATTCGGACCTGAAATTAATGCCTATACCAGCTTCGATGAAACAGTATATATGTTAAGAGTCCCTCTGGAAAAAGAGGAATACATACAAAAGGGGCTACAGGTATTATACGATTGGTCCTGCCAGGTCACGGATGCTGATGATGAAATCAATAAAGAACGGGGAGTTATCCATGAAGAATGGCGCAGCGGACGAGGGGCACAGGAAAGAATGATGAATCAATGGCTTCCGGTTTTTCTATATAATTCCGAATATGCCAAACGCCTGCCGATCGGTAAGATGTCTGTTGTCGATAATTGCCAACCCTCCGTTTTGCAGCGATTCCGTCACGATTGGTACCGACCCGATTTACAGGCAGTGATCATTGTTGGTGATTTTGATCAGAAAAAAATGGTTGAACTTGTAAAGGAGAAATTTTCATCCATCCCTAAAAGAACCGCCGAAAGGAAAAAAGAAAATTTCCCCATACCGGGACATAAGGAGACTCTCATAAAAATAGTTACAGACAAGGAAGCAACCTATTCTTCAGCGGCTGTTCATATAAAACACCCGATGGAACTTGAACAAACAGTGGGTGATTACCGGAATTTAATTATAAAGTCTCTTTATAATCACATGATCAATCAACGATTGAGTGAATTAAGTCAGCAGGAAAATCCTCCATTTGTTTCGGGGTATTCGGGATACGGTGGTTTGGTTGGACCTTCTGATGTATATACCTCCAGTACTATCGCCCACCCCGGAAAGATTCTCGAAGGATTAACGGCCTTACTGACAGAGACTGAAAGAGTCAAAAAATTCGGGTTTACAGAAAGTGAATTAAATCGGGCAAAATCAGCCTTGATGAAATCAATGGAAACAGCCTATAATGAGCGCGATAAAAGAGAATCTGCTGACCGTGCTGATGAATATAGCAGGAATTTTCTTATGCGTAAAGAGCCTGTTCCAGGTATCGAAAAAGAATATGAATATTACAAGGTATTTATGCCTGCTATCACCCTTGGTGAAATCAATGCTTTGTCAAACAAATGGATGACGAAACAAAATCGTGTTGTAGTCATCACAGCTCCTCAGATTTCAGGTGTCCCGGTACCTAAAGAAGACGAAGTGAGGACTCTTCTGGCAAAGATTGACACAATGAATATTCATCCCTATAAAGATGAAATATCCAAAGAGCCGTTAATGAAAACAAAGCCTGCACCAGGAAAAATTCTTTCAAGTAAGAATATCCCTGAAGTGGGAGCCGTGGAACTTACTCTTTCAAATAACGCAAAGGTCATTCTGAAAAAAACAGATTTCAAACAAGATGAAATCCTCTTTACAGCTTACGGGCCCGGCGGCACCTCATTATATCCGCAGTCTGACGACGTTTCAGCGTCCCTGTCATCAACTGTGATGAGCCTGAGCGGAATTTCCGATTTTAAGCTGACAGCTTTGGAAAAAATGCTTGCAGGGAAAGAAGTGTCTGTCACCCCTTTCATTAACATGCTTACGGAAGGTTTTGACGGCTCTTCCAGTGTTTCTGATGCAGAAACACTTTTCCAGTTAGTTCACCTTTATTTCACCAATCCAAGATTTGATAAAGGTGCATTTTCTTCTTACATAGCAAAATTAAAAAGTCAGTTGGATAACAAAGAGGCTTCGCCGGAAAGGGCTTTTTCAGACACTTTCAGGGTAGTTAGCGCTAATTATCATCCAAGGATGAGGCCTCTTACCAAAGAGATGCTTAATGAGGCCGATTTTGCAAGAATAGAAAACATCGCCAGAGAACGGTTCTCCGATCCCGGGGAATTTAAATTCTTCTTTGTCGGAAACATTGACACCACAAAATTTTACCCCTATATTGAGCAGTACCTTGCTTCTATTCCCTCCAAAGGCATAACCGAACAATGGAAAGATCTTGGAATCCGAAAGCCCAATGGAGTAATCGAAAAAACAGTGCTAAAAGGCTCAGAGCCCAAGAGCATTCAATACATGCTTTTCCATGGTCCCATGGAATACAATACCACCAATCTGATTCAGTTGGATGCATTGGGAAAAATACTATCTACAAAACTTCTCGAAAGTATCAGAGAGGAAAAATCGAGTGTTTATTACATAGGCGCCGAACCGGGATTAACACGCTGGCCGATTTCTGAATATACAATGACCATTTATTATGGAACTTCCCCCGAAAAACTTGCTGAATTAAAAGAATCCATTTTCAAGGATATAAAGGGAATCATAAACAATGGTACTGCCCTGGATGAAGTCAATAAAGCACGGGAGAAAATTAAGCGTGAAAGGGAAACCAGTCTGCGGGAAAACGGTTATTGGGAAGCCACCCTGAAAACTTACTATCTGAACAGGAATGCTGATTTCAGCGCTTTTAAAGAATTTGATCAGGCGGTCAATCAACTTTCCGTTGAATCAATAAAATCTATTGCAAAAAAAGTCTTTGATTTTAATAATTATATAAGCGTTGCGCTGAAACCAGAAGCAATGAATAAAGAGAAGTGAAAGATCTTAAGGGATTCCTTATCTTTGAAGCCTGATTTTTAGTCAGGCTTTTTTATGCAAACCATTGAGGTAGAAGAATTTTTAAAACAGAGAAATCTCATTTAAGAAAGTACTGGATATTCATATAAAAAATGTCATAACGTGTCAAGACGTGTCATAATGTTTCATTATTTGAATTTGTACAACCCTTTTCCTTACCTTCACCTCAGCCGGAGAACACCGTACCTGGTCTATACCAACCTCGTACCAGGTTCGGTACAAGGTCGGGTTGTTTCCCGCGTCATGGAAGCGAACAAATACCACTAATGCTACGCATTAGTGCCTTTCTCGTCAGGTACAAATGAATGAAACTAACTTTTCCCTTATCAGGGCACTAAAATTTTTACTTAATGAAAATCTCCACAACTCTTTAAAGCGATCCAAAGAATAGATCTGCGGCCGTCTTAATTCTTTTTCCCCGCCCATTCAACAGCGGCTCCTAAATGCTCTTTGATTTTTTCGTTTTCAAAGGCATTATCCGCGTGACCGAATACGGTATAAAATGCCCGTGCTCCTTCAACTTCATGATACCAAATAACAGGATGATCTCCCATTCGCCATCCGGTATCCTTTTGGGGAAGTAATTTTATTGAAGATTCATCCAGAGTGGCCAAAACTGTTACTTTTCCACGTGGGTTTTCTTTAAACGAATACCATTCATCTTCAACGGTGTATGTTTTCATACACTGGAATGGTTTCATTGAGGGATGATTAGTATTTTCAATATTAATAGTAGCAACCTGATACGGAGGATGTGTTTTAAAATAAGCGCCGTTGAGTTCACCGTACCATTTCCAATTGTATCCGCAATCTGCAGCAGCATGAATTCCCACAAAACCTTTTCCCTTTTTAATGAAATTTTCAAAGGCTTTCTGTTGAGTTTCATTTAATATATCCCCGGTAGGATTCAGAAAAACGCATACATCAAATCCTGATAAATTCTCATCTGTAAAGAAACCTTCATCTTCTGTGGCAGTCAGAACCCATCCCCTTTCCTGGGCTAAAGTAGCGAGGGTCTTTAATCCGGCAGGAATTGACTTATGTCGAAATCCGTTGGTTTTAGAAAACACAAGAACTTTCAGTTTATTTTCCTGACCGATAGCGCCAAAAGAGATTAGAAAGGCAAATATGAAAAACACAATCTTTTGCATCGATTAATCAAATGGAAGATATATTTTCTGAAAAATAAACATAAAACCGCCAATCACCAAATATTATTAATAAAAAAGCCGCCACAAATTGAGACGGCTTTTGAAAATATTATCAATAATATTAATGAACGGCAAAGAATGTAATATAAAGTCCAGCAATGATTGCTGTGGTGATAACGCCACTAATATTAGCACCCAACGATTCGGCCAGAATCATTGACTGAGGATTGACTTTATGAACTTCCTTTTGAGCCACTTTAGCAGTTGTAGGAACACAACTTACTCCAGCTATACCAATAACCGGGTTATAATTTCCCTTTTTAATAAAATACAGGATATATCCACCAATTATTCCACCAATTCCTGATAACAACAGAGCAATAATTCCAAGAACCAAAAGCATCAAAATTTTGGGATTAAGAATTAAATGAGCTTCGCAAAGAATTCCAAGTAACATTCCAAGGAAAAAAGTAGAACCATAAAGCAAAGGTCCTTCAATGAATTCCTGAACATGAGTCAGACCAGATTCACGGATCGCAATTCCTATGAAAAGAGAGAAAAACAAGGGAGCAGCTACAGGGAACAATAAACAAAGTATAACGCATAAAATTGAAGCAAAACCCAACTTTACGCCCGAAGAAATAGGCTTTGTATTCGCATTCTTAGGTTTAACCATCTGAATTCCACGAAGTTTTCTGGGAATCAACAGGCGAATCAAATAAGGATAACCGCCATACGTAAGTCCAAGATACAAATAAGCTACCACAGTTATTGGGACGAATAGATTCTTGGAAAGATTAAGTGCTGTAAAAAGAACCATTGGACCATCTGCTCCACCAACCATAGCAGCTGAAGCTGAATCCTGAGGAGAGAAACCAAAAAACATAGCAATAGGAACAGTCAGGAAAGTACCCATCTCTGCAAAAACAGCGATGAACATACTGGTAAAAGGTCTTTTTAAGATATAACTTATATCCAGCATTGTTCCAATCCCCATAAAGATGAAGCAAGCAATTAATCCGTTACTGAAAGTAAAAGTATAAATAGGTTGCAAAAAATCTATCTGTAGAAGATCCAGCAACTTATTTATATCCACCTCAAGAGGATCAACAAAAAGATTGCCCTGGACACCTCCCGGCATTATTAGAGTTGAAGCATTGATAGTAGCCATACCCAACCCCATAGGAATCATTAACAAAGGTTCAAGTATTTGCTTTTTCCCAAGATATACCAGGAGAAGTCCTAGTAACATCAGAAAAATACGAGCATACATTATATGTGCATCTGATATCATTAGGGTATAGATCCCCTGGAACATTTTTCCAAATTCAAGTGAGTTCATTTATTAAATTTAAAATAGATTAGACCAGTTACCTTTTAATTTTTTGCTTTCTTTCTTAATGATTTACCATCTGTCATATCAATGATTTTTGCAAAAACCCATATTATAAAGGCGACAAACATTGAAATTAAAAAAGTCATTCCATAGAGAAACATGACTTGACTATAAATACCCATAATCTTTTCTTTAAGTTGATTTATTCGGAATAATTACTTTTACTTCTGAAAAAAAATTCCGAGAAGATAATTTAAAAACCGACCAAAATTATCGAACTTTAATGTTTTTCCGTCAATTTTTTGAATATTTAACGATTTATTTATAATACACCCCTTTTTATATATACTTAACTACATATTTCACTTCAATTTCAATAACAGAGAAATTTAATTTATCTTTATAAGTGCTTATTGTAAAAGACTTACCACAAAAAATGAAGGAAGATAAAATTTACATTAAAAATATGGTTTGTCCAAGATGTATCAGAGTTGTCAGGGATGAACTTTTAAAAGCAGGTTTTGATGTTGGATCTGTTGAATTGGGATCTGCTGTAATAAAAAACGAAAATCCTGATAAAAAAATACTAAAAAAAATTCTTTCGGATAACGGATTTGAGTTACTCGAGGAAAAATCAGCCCGTCTGATCAATGATGTGAAACTGTTTGTAATTGATTATATACGGAATGGGAAAATTGAGGATGACAATATGAAGTTTTCTTCACGGCTCGAGACCTATTTCGGTAAGGAATATGGATATTTGAGCCATATGTTCTCTGTCTCTGAGAATACCACCCTTGAGAAGTATATAATCGCTCAAAAAATTGAATTAATAAAAGAATGGCTGGTTTATAATGAACTTTCCTTGTCGGAGATAGCATGGAAATTGGGTTATAAAAATGTAAGTTATTTAAGTAACCAGTTTAAGCAAATAACGGGCTTTCCTCCGACAGAATTCAAAAAACTGAAGGATCATAAAAGAAAAGCATTGGACAGCCTATGAATTTTATAAAAGTTTTCACAAATAACATAACAGGACATAGATACTATAAGCGTTATTTGTACAGGTAAAATTGAAAATATCATGTCAGTATCTATAACAAAAAATTATCCGGTAACTGGTATGCATTGCGCATCCTGCGCTTTAAATGCTGAAAGAATTATTAAAAATCAGAAAGGAGTCGTGCAGGCTGGGGTAAATTTCGCCAATGCTTCTCTTTCAGTACAATTCAATCCTGAAGTAACAACCCCTCAGCATTTCAAAAATGCCTTACAATCAGGAGGATATGATTTAATTATCGATGAAGAAAATTCCTTTTCCCTGAAAGAAGAATTTGAACGTAATCTTGTCAATAAACTAAAGAAGAAAGTCGTTGGAGCTGGTATTCTTTCTTTACCGGTTCTTATTTTTGGAATGTTTTTTATGAAACTTCCAGGGTCAGGTTACCTCTCTGCTTTACTAACCATCCCGGTTGTTTTCTGGTATGGACGGGACTTTTTTATAAATGCCTTTAATCAGGCAAAACAAGGCAGGGCAAACATGGATACCCTCGTTGCCATGAGTACAGGGATCGCTTTTCTATACAGCCTTTTCATTCTCCTGTTTAAAGAAACAGCTCATCAATTAGGGATTCATGATCATTTATATTTTGAAGCCGCAGCAGTAATAGTGACGTTTATTTTATTGGGCAAATTGTTAGAGGAAAAGGCAAAATCAAACACTTCATCTGCCCTTAAGAAATTGATCGGACTACAGCCCAAAACTGCAACTATCGTCAATGATTTACAGGAAGAGAAAATTATTCCAATCGCTGATGTCATCAAAGGCGATAATATTCTTATCAAACCTGGCGAAAAAGTTTCTGTTGACGGAATAGTGATTTCCGGCAGTTCCTTTGTGGATGAAAGCATGATAACAGGCGAACCCGTAGCTGTCGAAAAAAATGCCGGAACGAAAGTCTTTGCCGGAACCATTAACCAAAAAGGATGTTTTGTATTTAAAGCAGAAAAAGTAGGCGGTGAGACGGTGCTTGGTCAAATCATAAAAATGGTACAGGAAGCCCAGGGGAGCAAAGCTCCCGTTCAAAAATTAGTTGACAAAGTAGCTTCCATATTTGTTCCTTTTGTAATTTCTATCGCAATACTCTCTTTTATTATTTGGTTTCTAATGGGCAAAGAGGATTCATTTTCTCTTGGATTACAGGCTTTTGTAAGTGTTCTGGTGATCTCATGTCCTTGTGCTCTTGGATTAGCAACTCCCACTGCCATAATGGTTGGAATTGGGAAAGGTGCAGAGAATGGAATTTTGATTAAAGATGCGGAAAGTCTTGAGCTGTCTCATAAGGTCAATGCCGTTATACTCGATAAAACCGGAACTGTTACCAATGGTAAACCTGAGGTTACAGACATTTTATGGGAACCTCTTCAGGAAACCAGGGAAAACATCAATCTTCTGTACCAGATAGAAAGATTATCAGAACATCCTTTAGCAGAATCTGTCGTCAGATATTTAAAAAATCACTCGGATTCTTATGATAATTCCGTTTTAATTCAATTTGAAAATCAAACCGGACGGGGTATAAAAGCTCATGCCGATTCAAGTGGTTATCTTATTGGCAATCTGGAGTTGATGAATGAAAACAGTATCCGGATTTCTTCCTCCTTGATAGATAAATTTTCAAAATGGGGAAATGAAGCAAAAACGGTTATTTTCTATGCCAAAAATAAAACTGCACTAGCTGTAATCGCATTGGCTGACATGATCAGGGAAAACTCTGCATTAGCTGTAAAAGAGCTGAAATCAAGGGGAATTGATGTGTATTTGGTTACCGGTGACAATGAAAATTCTGCGAGAGCCATAGCAAAACAGGCAGGAATCGATAATTTTCAATGGTCAATGTTACCTTCCGATAAACATGCCTTTATCCGTCAGTTACAGTCCAAGGGTAAAATTACAGCTGTTGTGGGTGATGGCATTAATGACACACAAGCTCTGGCACAGGCTGATGTAAGTATTGCTATGGGGAAAGGGTCTGATATTGCCATAGATGTTGCTAAAATGACGATTATTTCATCCGATTTGATGAAAATATCCTCAGCCCTTAAACTATCTTCAAAAACAGTCCAGACAATAAAGCAAAACTTATTTTGGGCGTTTATTTATAATACGGTTAGCATTCCGATTGCAGCAGGAATCTTATTTCCCTTCACGGGATTTATGCTTAATCCAATGATAGCAGGACTTGCAATGGCACTAAGCTCAGTTTCAGTCGTCAGCAACAGCCTTCGGTTAAAATATTCGAAGATTTGAAGGATGGTAAATGAGGATAAAATATACAGAAAAGCTTATCTCTTGAGTATTTTCACAATTTTCTATAATATCATTGAAGGTATTGTTTCTCTGTTTTTTGGGTATTCAGATGAAACGATGACTCTCTTTGGATTTGGCCTCGATAGCTTTATCGAGGTTATTTCAGGAACGGGTATATTAACGATGATTCTGAGGATAAGAAAAAATCCCTCCACTCCTAAAAGTAAATTTGAAAATACAGCTCTTAAAATCACAGGCACTTCATTTTATATTCTTGCAATCGGATTAACAACAGGAATTTTATTGAATCTTTTTTCAAGACACAAACCAGAAACAACACTAAGCGGCATAATCATCTCAGTTATTTCAATTCTATTGATGGTTTGGCTAATGAAATCTAAATATAAGGTAGGTTGCACTCTTCATTCCGATGCTATAATAGAAGATTCAAAATGCACCATGGTTTGTGTATACATGTCTGCAGTTTTATTACTATCAAGCCTGATTTATGAGCTAACCGGTTTTACTTATGCTGATGAAATCGGTACTGCCGGATTGGTTTATTTCTCTGTTTTTGAAGGGAAGGAAGCTTTTGAACGCTCATACCCATAAAAAAATCAAAATTACTCTATGATATTTACGATCACCCCCTTATCACGCAGTAGCTTCAGTTGTTGATCTGAAACTAAACTTCTTGTCAGATTAATATATTCCAGTGATTCAAGTTCAAAAAGAGGTGACAAATCATTAACAGGATTGTTCGTCAGATCAAGGCTTCTCAATTGATGTAATGTAGCAAGAACATCAATATCACTGATTTGATTGTCTGCCAGATTTAGTTCCTTCAATTGTTTAAGACCAAATAAAGGACTAAGATCATAAATCATATTACCTGATAAATCCATATTGGAAGTATTGATGCAATATTCTACACCATCAAGATTATTTATATTGGATTCGGCAATTTCTATTTCGTCCATATTTTCCAGGTAATAAAAAGGATAATCCATGTCAATATCCCCTTCGTAACGCAATTTCATCGCCTCATAAAATGAGCGACCTTTTTTTACTTTCCTTGATTTTATTTTTGCCCCTGTTTTTTTATTGGCATCAAAATAAGTAAAATATTCAGGATCAATATCCCACATAAATTCAAGATCATAATCTATATCCTCGTAATTTTCAATATTGGAAACGATTTCCTCTATATCAAGAATCAGGAGAATGGGCTCTAATTGATGCAGTATTTGCCGATCATTATTGCTTTTATATCTTTCTAATTCGTTTTGATAATATTGAATCCTATCGGGATGATAAATGGATATCAATCTGGAAAAACCCTGTTTATCCGAAACTGCTCCAATGTTTTGTCCTTCTGATACCCTTTCTGCAATTACCTGAAGTTTATCAAACTGTTTTTCCCTATAGAGCCTGATAAGATTATGAGCAATTTTATGAAGATTGTTTTCTGTATATGATTCCTTCAGTTTGTTATATAATTCATCATCATTTATTGTCATGATAAACAACAAATAAGTAGAAAATTTATCAAAATAAATTTATTATCTACTTGATTAATAATGAAGTAAAGATATAAATTAAATACAGCTTTAAAAAGAACAAGGATGATAAATCATTTTAAATAATACACAAGTCCTAAAGTAGCAGAGATGACACTTACAGGAACAGATGACTTACCTGTATTTAATTGTTCTGTAGTAGTTGTTGATTGAGCTTTTGTAATTTTTAACTCTTCAAAATTTTCAGTACATTTGGTATTAAAGTAATTGAAACCCAAACAAAAATCGAACCTCTCCGAAACCGGATATCTCAATGAAGCTCCGGTAGAAAAACCTAAATTAAAATCAACGGAATTAGTGTTTTGATTAATATACATCCAGTTGTTGGCCGGATTTTGATAGATCAGTTTTGTTTGAGGGAGATAAACCATGCTCAACCCTCCCGTGGCATAAAAACTTAATTTTAAATTATTAAAGATAAATGCGTAATCAGGCCCTACAAGCACACTATTCGCAACCCATGGATTTACTGTCAGAGAAATGAATTCCTGGTCTTTTGTTTCAACAGGGAAAAACCGGTTCATTCGATTATTGAGATTTGTCCATAAAGGTAAACGGTTAATGGTATTGGTATTGAGAAGTACTGTCCCCTTCATGGAAAGATTATCATTAATAGCATAGTTACTCTCCAGGGATAATGCAAATCCATTTTGTGCAAAGCCTGTATTTAAAGAGTTTAATGGATTTTCAGCAAAAGCCCCTTGGGGAAAGGTTTTGCCCATATTTAAAGAGAAAAACCATTTATTTTCTTGTCCTGAAACATTCAAGGATAAAATGATAAAAAATACAAAGCAAAGTTTTTTAAACATCCTGGAATTGTTAATTGTAATTATTGAAACGAGAGAATTTTAAAATAGTTGCAACAAAGTTAAAAAATTTCTCTCCAACAAATCTAAAGTAATCTTTACAGGCTCTTCCCCCACAGTGTGATGAGGAATTAAAAATATAACAACCGTAATGATTGATGCAAAAATAGGCAATAATCTATAGTTTTTTCTTTGAAAGAGCAGAAGCGTGATCATCCAAATCAGTGAAGCAAAAAATATCTTAGAATTCAAACTCCATACCGTCAGACTATATGACCAATTATTTAACGAATATTTTTGAACAAGCGGATGCAGGAAAAAATTTAAAAATAAAAATGATATTAAAGTCAGGTATATCATCCATCTATAAGATTTGATCCCAAATACTGCAAAAAAGCCCGTTAAATTGCTGAGGAGTATTACGAGTGTTATCAGTAAACCATTGGAAAAAATCAGATAATGCGGAACTTTACCTTTAAATTTTATAGTTATCGGTTTACCATCATTTACTACCAGGGATGTTTTTTCTCTTTCCAAAAAAACACGGTATTCCACATCCGTTGAAGGGATTTGGGCAGGTAAATATCCAATCAAATTGTCTCCCTCACGTTTCAGATCTATCTTTTTCTGATTTACAGAATCTGATTTTAAATTGAATATCAGATATCCCTTGACAGCAATATCTTCGATTGGAAGTATAATTGGACAATCCTTATCTCCCTCATAAGAACGAATCAACTGAACATTGATCTTTTGTTTACCTGTATTTACTTCCGTGATTATGGGATAAGCCGATTCCATAATTAATTGTAACATAGCTACGTATGCCGTAATTACAATAGTCAGAAACCAACTTACTTCTTTTTTCATTTTTATACTAAGTACTGTTTTATGTAAAAATAAAAAAAAGCTGATCAATTCAGCCCAGACAGTTTAATTGATAATTGCATACAAAAACAATGGATCGGAAATATTTTATCCTCTCCGGATATTCCAGTTTAAGAATTGAATTCTTAATTATTTGTCTTCTGGAAAACCCGGATTTAAATTTTGAAAGCTTTTCAGCCAGGATAACTCGCCCCTTTATTCCAAACAAATAATTATCCACTATTTCGGCAGTCCGATGTAACTGGAACAGCTTATACCCTAAATATGATGACCCGTTTTATTTTTTGAGCCATTTACGTATCGTGAGCACCAAATAAAACCAGTATCCTACTACCAGGAAAATTATAGAAAAAGAAATTAATTTGATGATCATTTTTGAAAGGTGTTTGTATTATTGTTAGACGTATTTGATTAATTTTAAATATAAATGAACCAAACAAAGATAGATTTTAAGATATTAAAAACAAATCCGTGTTCATTTTTTTTACTAAAATCTATCTGGACTGAAATGAAATTCTCAGATTAATTTTATTCCAATTATTTTTCAATGATTAGTTTACTTCAATCAGGTTAAAAGGTTCGAATAATCCATAGTCCATCAGGAAGTATTGATCAATGGAAGGTACTTTTTCCGGAGCGAAGTTCCAAGTCCAAGGCCCATTAATACTTGACTTGTTATTAGTATAAAAATATCCGAATGTATTCTTTAAACTTCCAACCACCGTTATCGTAACATCATTCCTTCCTTCTTTCAGAAAAGAACCGATGTTAAGTTGATAAGGTTCCCAGGCAATGATACCGGCTTCTTTCCCATTTACTTTTACTTCTGCTAAAGTTCCATTCCATTTGTTTAATCTCAGAAGATAATCCGAATTAGGTTTTGGTACGGTGAAAGTTTGCTTATAGGAAACTTTTTGCGAATAAAAAGGATATCCCTGGTCTTTCCATGAACCTAATTTGGGTAATCTCCCCGTTGAAATCTCAAATCCTTGTTTGAGTGGTTTCAGCGCGAATTCCCCAACAACATAAACCGGCATGATCTCAGCATGAACTGACATTTTATCTGCCTGGAGTGTAATTACATTTTCTCCCTTTTTAATCTTATCTGCAATAGGAAAACGATAAAATTGCCGGTCGATCCACCACTCCCCCGATTTCTTTAATAACTCTCCATTGAGATAAACATTCCATAATTCAGGCCTTTCAACCACAGCATCTAATTTATGAAACGATTTCAGATCCAGGTCTCTGGAAACTTCAAAATGATAGGTTACCTCAAATCCTGATCCAATCTTAAATGTATCGATGGCAAGATAATCCTGTTTGTATTGGATTTTATGTTGCCAGGGATTACCCATTGAAAATTTGTTTACTTCGTATAGTTTATTCATACCCTTCATGAAATGACTTTCCTTCATTTCAAGATTTTTTGACTTCAAATCAAGATAATCCAACACCAGTACATTTTCACTGCTAGGATTTACTTCAATACTTGATTCCGAATCAATTATTTTTTCATTCGTATATTCCTTCAATTCCAAAGGTTCAGATAAGCTCTCGTTTGAAATATAATAGAGTGCGCTTCCTACAGGGGCAATATTAATTCTGAAAGAGATTTTACCATATTGCTCCTTTGTTTCTATTCTATTTGATTTCCCCGAAATCAGATCCATCTTCACTACAGTTTTTCCCTGAGCCTGAACTATAGCAGCAGCACTCCGGGTTGTATCGGAATTAACGAAGAATACCAATTGTCCATCTTTCATAATCCTTCTCTGGTGGTATAATTCTCCGGATTTTGGGATATCTTCCAAGATAGAAAATTCGTTTGTTGTAAACAATTGTCTTATCTGTTCTTCGTCCGGATTATTCGCATAGATCCATTGTTTTGGATATTTATTCATCATTTTCTTTGGATTTTCAGATTCTGCACCATCAATGAAAGAAATGTCATTCCTGAAAGAGAGAATTTTTCCTCCGTTTTTAAGATAATCTTTCAGCAATTCAAACGTTGAATTGTCCAGATTTTCCATTGTTTTTGGGATTACAACAAGATTGTAAGAGCATGGCCCTACTTTGATATTGGCTCCTTCCACTGAACCGATAGTTCTTAATACTTCCTCAGATCCGAGATCATATTCAAAATGATTCCTCTCCATTTTGTAAACAAACATTTTGAAATCCTTCTGAATGGTATCCACCATTGAATTTTTGACTTTTCTGGAAAAATACATCCAGGCCGTTGTATTAGGCTGTAAGACCAAAGTTCTGTTGATTTGTTGGCCTACAGTGGTAGCAAGACAGATTCTGCCAATGTAATCTCCCATCATCTTATAATCGCCCCACCAAGGCTCATGATAAGAGAATGAGGGAGGATAATCAAATTTCCGGACTCCTTTCATCGTAAAATAAGAAAGATGCTGATTAACAAAATTGACACCCAAAACAACTTCCCAATCAACCAGTCTTTTTAAATTCTTAAAATTAATCTCCCATCCAGCTCCCCCGTATGTTTCGCTCAAACGTCGAGTATGTCCTCCCTGGTTTGCAGCGCTTAGCAATTCTCTTACAGCACGGGCATTACCAAACTGGCTTGTTACCCCTCCTGTACCCGCAACCATTTGATTTCCCAGCATATCAACTCCAGGTTGCTGATGATAAATATAAAAAGCTGCTTCATCCATTCCTTCAGTAGGTCTTGGCCAGCCATGTTCCCAATAATGACCAGTCCAGGCTAATCCATTTTTTTCACAATATGTATTCCAGGGTTTAGCCCAACGGTCCAGAAACATTTCAAGAAGAGTCTGATAATAATCATGTCGCACCTTTTTCCAGTTTCCAACCTCATCTATTAAAGAAGGAAGATTTATCTGCAAATCATAACCCCATTTCTTTTTAAATTCTTCATATAAATCAGGAGTCCAACGGAATGCTGAATTTTTTCCCATTGCGGCTTCAAGATTGGGCTCATCAGTAAATATTCCCATTAGCGTCTTTCCGAAATCAGCTTTATTATATTTTTCATATCCTTTCATGGTAATATCCATAAACTTCTGTGTCACACCTGTATGAATCAGGTCAACATAAGGATAATTGCCATACCAGTAAGATTTGTCACCAAAAGTCTTTTTGAAAAGGTAGTACTTCCCTTTTGCGCCGAGCTCCATCTTGAAATCTCTGGATATATTTTTAAATCCTAAGCCATTCTGTTTAAGGACGATCTCATACTCTGAAGTATCCGGCTTGAATATTTTCTGTATTTCACAGCTAAGGCCTGTTCCCTGGTTATAAGATTCAGGCATTTGAGCCGGAACATGTCCTCCGGCAAAACCACTTGGATAAGAATTCTCATCATAGATCCATACTTTCATCCCCAATTCTTTAGCCTTTTTGATCGTATGATCGTAAAGATGATTCCAATCCTCCGAAAGATATTCTGTAATTAATCCCGGACGCGGGTGGATAAAAACTCCACCAAGACCGCCTTCCTTAAATTTTTCCAGCTGGAAATCAATCTCTTCCTCCGTTATTTTATCATTCCAATCCCAAAGTGGGGCACTTCGGTATTCAGACGGCGGATCTTTGAATAATCCCTTTAGATGGATATAATCTGAAATTTTAAGATCAGTTTTACTGACCTCATTTTTATAACTTGTAAAAAGAAATAAAATCAGCCCCATCATCGGGATCAGACAATTGACTTTGGAGATTTTCTCTTTCATATTTTCATGATTTAGTCCTTCCTGCATTCAGGCCCACCGATACAGAATATTTTAGGCTGCTAACTTAAATAAAAATCAGCTCAAAAGAATTCATTCCGCTTAATTCGATAGAACAAAAAAAGCGGCACTTAAAGTTACCGCTTTTTATGATGAAAAATGAGTTTGTTTTTATTTACGTCTTGGCATTTGACCTTGTTTCTTGGCCATCTCTTCCAATCGTTCCTGGAATTTAGATTTTTTTACCGGTATTTTTTGTCTTGCCTTTATCTGAGCATGGATTGCTTCTTCATTGACCAGTTTTTTAAAGATAAACATCTGAACGAATGTAAACACTAAAGAGAGGAAGTAATACAGACTCAAGCCCGATGCATAACTGTTAAAGATGAACAGGAACATCACAGGCATCATGTACATCATTGTTTTCATTCCCGGCATCTGTTGAGAGCTCATCTGAGTTTCGTTATTATACTTAACGTATAGAATATTCGTTACGGTCATTAAAAGACAGAAGAGGCTGACATGATTTCCATACCATGGAATATTAAAAGGCAGCGTCATGATTGAATCGTAGGAAGAAAGGTCGTGTGCCCAAAGGAAGCTTTGCTGCCTTAATTCAATTGAAACCGGAAAAAAATAGAACATTGAAATAAGGATTGGCATTTGCAGCAGCATTGGCAAACAACCGCCCAAAGGATTAACTCCAGCCTTCTTATATAAAGCCATCACGGCCTGCTGCGATTCCAGTTTCTTATCTTCCCCGTACTTCTTTTGAATCTCATCAATTTCAGGCTTCAGCACCTTCATCTTTGCCTGAGAAATATATGATTTGTAGGTAAACGGAGCGATTAATAACTTGATGTAAATGGTTAAAAGCAAGATAATTAATCCAAAATTACCTATATATCTTCTTAGAAAATCAAAGGCCGGTATTACAATGTACTTATTCACCCATCCTATTACCGTCCATCCCAGAGAAAGCTCTTCATCCAGATTAATCTTATACTGTTTCAGCGTATTGTACTGGTTTGGCCCAAAAAAGAATTGAGCCGGGAAAACATCACTGTCTTCAGCACTAATCGGAATGGTCAAATCCGCGGTAAGATCGGAAACATAATTAGGATCCGTTTCTCCTCTTGGTTTTGATGATACCTGACCATTGATAAATGAATTATCCGCAATAAGGACCGAGGAAAAGAAAAGCGTCTTAAAACTTACCCATTTCACCTTGGTAGATAAAGGTTTTGATTCCTGTTTGGAGGGTGCCAGTTCATTAACTTCATCCTGATAAAACTTGTAATAAACTGTCGAATAACGGTCTTCACCAAATTTGGAAATCTTTTCCTGACGCGGCATCTCCATGGCCCATCCGAAATTAATGTAATCGGAGTTGCCGCCCATTACACTCTTAAGCCCTTTGGTTTTGATATCAAAACCAAGCATATAGGAATTGTGCTTTAAGGTATAGACATATTCAACAGAAACGCCTTCTCCGGCTTTAAGCGCCATGGAAAGAGATTTGGAAGAGGAAGGGTTATCCTTGTTGAAATTTTCACGTCCTTCTTTTCCTTTTGGTACTTTAGCTCCCTGTATGGTTAGCAAGGTATCGTTGACAGAAGGTGTAAAATAAAAATTATCCGTTTGAATGCTCTTATTTTGCGAGAAGAAGTTCAGTCCAAAACGATTCTTATTTCCTTCAAACAGCACAAGAGGCTGCCCGTTGAAACGTTTGTAACCTTTTAACTCGACCGAATAAATCTTTCCTCCAAGGGTTGATACCCGAACCTTCATCAGGTTATTTTCCAGAGTGATGAATTTTTCGGTTCCTTTAGCTGATTCAGCAAACACTCCATACAGGCTTTTAAGCTGCTCTCCTTCGCTGGTCATTTTAGAGGTATCCCCCGAAGCAACAGCTGCTGTCGTTGCAGTGGCCGATATACTTTTCCGCTGTTGTTCAGCTTGTTTTGCTTTTTCTGACTCGACCTGGGCAATAGAATCTGATTTTCTTTTAGCAGCTTCCATTTCCCGTTGGGAAGGTTTGTTCAGGTAACTAAAAGTAATCAGAATAACAAAAATGAGAACTAATCCAAAGATTGTATTTTTATCCATATATAAAAATGCGTGTATTTTATTTTAAATTATCAAGAACTGCTTTTACAAATGCCACAAATAAAGGATGAGGATGCAGAACCGTGCTGCTGTATTCAGGATGAAACTGTACTCCGACAAACCATGGGTGATTAGTAATTTCAACGATTTCCACCAAAGTTGTTTCAGGATTAATTCCGGTAGCTTTCATTCCAGCCTCTTCAAATTGTTTCAGGAAAATATTATTGAATTCGTACCGGTGCCGATGCCGCTCCATAATCCTTGTTTTTCCGTAAGCTGCCATTACCTTGCTGTCCTTCTTCAAATTGCAGGCATAGGCTCCCAACCGCATAGTACCACCCTTTTCGTTAATCAGCTTTTGCTCTTCCATCAAATCAATAACAGGATACTTGGTTTCGGGATTCATTTCAGTTGAATCTGCACATTTGAGTTTCAGTACATTTCTTGCAAATTCGACAACAGCAATCTGCATTCCCAGGCATATCCCGAAAAAGGGTATCTTGTTCACACGTGCATATTCGGCACCGATGATTTTCCCTTCAATACCCCGCAGGCCGAATCCCGGAGCAATTAATATTCCGGCACACCCCTTTAATTTCTTTTCTACATTTTCTGAATTGAGTCTCTCTGAATGGATCCATTCGATAATCACCCGGCATTCATTCGCTGCACCGGCATGAATTAATGACTCTGAGATAGATTTATAGGCATCCCTTAGCTCAACGTATTTTCCGATCAAGGCTATTCTAACCTCATGTTTTGGATTTTTGAACCTATACAGGAATTCATTCCAGCTCTTAAGCTGTGGAACTTCTCCAAGAGGCAGGTTGAGTTTTTTAAGAACTATTTCATCAAGCCTCTCTTCTTTCATTTTCAGAGGACATTCGTAAATAGTAGAAACATCAATGGACTCAATGACCGATTCTTTATTGACATTGCAGAAAAGTGCAACTTTCTCTTTTATTCCAGGTGACAACGCATGTTCTGTTCTTAATACCAGGACATCAGGTTGTACTCCACTTTCAAGCAATGCTTTTACAGAGTGTTGGGTAGGCTTTGTTTTCAACTCGCCGGATGCCTGTAAATAAGGTACAAGAGTCAGATGAATGAATAATGCATCACTACCCAATTCCCATTTCAACTGACGAACTGCCTCTACATAAGGCATAGATTCCATGTCGCCTACCGTCCCCCCTATTTCAGAGATTACCACATCAAACCTCTTCTTGGTCCCCAGAAATTTAATGTATCTCTTAATTTCGTCAGTGACGTGGGGAATAATCTGAACAGTCTTGCCAAGATAATCACCCCGGCGTTCTTTATTGATTACTGATTGATAAATCCTCCCGGTAGTAACATTATTGGCTCTTGACATTGGGGAATCAAGAAAACGCTCATAATGTCCAAGATCAAGGTCTGTTTCAGCCCCGTCTTCAGTGACAAAACATTCACCGTGTTCATAAGGATTCAGGGTACCCGGATCAACATTGAGATAGGGATCCAGCTTTTGAATGGTTACCTTATATCCCCTGGATTGTAATAAGAAAGCAAGGGAAGAAGAAAGAATTCCTTTCCCAAGAGATGACGTCACACCGCCGGTTACAAAAATGTATTTCGTTGTGGCCACAGAACTAATTTTTGAAAGCATGTTATAAGCTTGTAAAAGTAACAAAATAAATTACGAATTAGGAATCACGAATTACGATAGTTTGCAGTAACTCGTAATTCCTAATTCGTAATTCGTAATTAAAAAATTCAGTCTGGATAATTAAACCCTCTCGTCTTGTTGATCTATTATCCTTATTTTAGATTTTAGATATTCGATCTGACCTTTAATTTTTTCAATCTGAGCATTGACTCCTTCTATCAGAGATTGTGCACCCTTGCTGGATCCGAAGAATCCCACATTATTACCCAGGGTATTCATATCGTTCTCCAGTTGTTTAAGATGCTGAGAGCAGCGATCCCGTTCGGAATTAATCTTTCCCCAACCTCCCGGAACAGAAGCCAGATGTTCAATTTTACTTTTAAATTTATAAAGTAAAACATCCTGGTCATCCAGTTGCAATTTATCAAAATGAGCTTCCATTAAACTATGAAAGCGGTTTTGTATTTCCTCTTTCTTGCGGAATGGGACAAAACCTATTTCCGCCCAGCGTTCCTGAAATTTCTTCAATGATTCAATATCAGCTTTGGTATCTCCGCTTTGGACAAATGCTTCAACTTCATCAATCAGAGTATTCTTAGCCTTTAAATTCTCTTCCTGATCACCGGTAATTCCAGAGAAATGCTGAACTTTACGATTAAAGAATTCATCACAGGCAGTTCTGAATCTTTTCCAGACAATTTCAGATTGTTTTCTCGGAACCGGACCGATCTCCTTCCACTTCTTTTGAAGTGTAATCAATTTGTCAGTGGTAGCTTTCCATTCCTCACTATCCTTTAATTTTTCTGCCTGTTCACAGATTTCAGTCTTTAAAGCAAGATTCTTATTCAGATTTTCCTTGCTTGCGTTCCAGAAATTCCGCTTGTTTTGGAAAAAAACATCATTGGCAGCCCTGAAACGTTCCCAAATCTTGGCATTCTCTTTTCTTGGACCATAGCCATATTTTTTCCATTCCTCCTGCAATGCAATAACTTTTTCAGTGACGTCATTCCATTCTCTCGGATTATCGGAAACAAATCCAGCAAAGACCTCTGCCTGTTCACAAAGTTCTGCTTTCTTCTGCATTTGTTCCTTCTGTTTGGTACGTTCCTGTTCGAAATACTGCTGGTAACGTTTATTAATCTGGGAAGTTGCAGCTTTAAACCGTTCCCACAAGTCCTGTTTCCCTTCCCTGGGGACAGGTCCTATTTCTCTCCAGGATTCATGAAGTTTCTGCAATTCCTTGAAAGAGGATTGTGCATCCGGATTATTCACTGCCAGATCTTCGGCCTTTTTGCAGAGTTCTACTTTGAGATCCATATTCCTGCGCAAATCAAGATCCCGAAGTTCCCTGTTGATTTTTACAAAATCATAGAAAAGCTCCACGTTGTAATGATAGCTTTCCCATAAATCTTTTACTTTATTTTGCGGTACCTGTCCAATTTTCCTCCACTTTTCCTGGAGTTCTTTGAATTCCTGGAAGGTATTATTCATTGATTCCTCACTATGAACAAGAGCCTTGATTTCTTCAATAATGGCTATCTTCTTCTGGTAATTTTCTTCTTTAAGAGCATCCTGCTTCTTGTTGATTTCGGCACGTTGATTTCTATATTCCTTTAACAATTCCTTGAGATCATTTTCCAGGGTATCCTGTTCCGGGACAAAGAGTATCTCTTCATTACCCTCTGCAACAAAGGCCTTTTTCTTCTCCTGGATCTCTGCATTTCGTATCTTGTAAAAACAGGATTTAATTGTATCAACATTGGGTTTTATTTCCTCTGTTGAACCTTCATTGATCACTTTCCTCAATTCTTCAATCAATTGCTCCTTTGTAAAAGCAGAATAGTCCTGCAGTGCGCCGAGATTTTCAACTTCAATGATTTCATCGTCCTCTGCATTGGCAACCTGATCCTGGATCTTTTGCAAAAATTCCTGCTCATCCTTTATTTCCTGCTTGATCTCTGCATGAGTCAGATTTTCTTCTGTTGAATTAATCACTTCGGCGGGTTTTTCTGTTTCACCGGATTGGCTTTCTTCCACATTCTGAGAGACAGTATTTTCCTCCGGCGAAGATTCTTCAGTTGCTTCCCCGGTTGGTGTTATTTCTTCAGTTTGCTGAACGGGCATTTTCAGTTCTTCAGTAATGATTTCAGTGCCGGATAACACATCGGGTGAGGTTATTTCTTCGGCATTGACCTCCTCAACATCAACGTTCTCAGGAGCTTTGTAATTTTCAACCTGATCAGATTTGCCCTGAGACTCTACGTTCTCAGATTCAGCGGTTTTTTTCATTTCGTAAGATTCCATCTCTCAAAATTGTTACGGCATTTAAGCCAGGGTTTTTTACACAATTAAATAATGTACGAAAATAGATAATTAAGAGCTAATCCTCAAAGTTTTCCAAAACATATTTTAAATGCAACAAAAAAGGCCCGGGATTATGCCCCCGGACCCTCTGAAAAACATTCTGTCGAATAGATGAATTATTGTATTTGGACTTCAATTGGTTTCTTTTCTTTTGCTTCATCTTTTTTAGGTACACTCACCACAAGAACACCATTTGAAAATTCAGCGCTTATATTCTCAGCATCCAGCACCGGTGGAATTACAAATTGTTTTGAAAAACTTCCCGAACCAAATTCCCTGGTTACAAAATTCTTTTCATCAGCGTCCTTTTCTTCAATATTGGATTTGATGGTCAGAACATTCTTCTGATAATTCATACTGATTTGTTCTTTTGAAAATCCGGGCAATGCAAGTTCAATCTGAAATTTATCCTTATCTTCCAGGATGTTGGTGGAAGGATAAAACGAATTGGATTCATTTAAAGAATCACTCAGAAAATGATCAAAAAGATCAACCGGTAAAGTCTTAAAAACTGCAGGAGTAAAAAGTTTTAAAGTATTCATAGCATTGTATTTTAATTTGTTAAACTTTTAAAATTTTTATTTGATAACCTATCATCAAATTGCATTCCTTTTAAAAATTCAGCCAAAATATTTAAAATATAAGCCATTATGTCATACTTACAAGGACAATAGCAGTCAATATGACAGATTTGTTGAATTATTACCAAAACCAACATAATCCTTTAATACCTTCATTCCTCTCGTATGTAACATCCCTGTTATTGACGCGGGGCTGGATTTTTTAATACCGCGAGACTTCAGACCTTTCTCTTATGTAACACTTTTATAAAATAAATTTCAATTAAAAACCAATTTACTACTTTTCCCCTTTTTCTACTCGTGTTATTTTTAGGAGGCTGATACTTCATTTCATTCTTCATACCCTCTACCGCGTATGCGGTTGCATTATTGCAGAAAAACCGACCTTTTTAGAAAATCTACCGCGTATGCGGTTGCGCTATTTTAAAAACAATGATTTACGATTAATAACGTAACCGCTACGTGGTATCCGGAATTCTTTCATTCCTTCATTCTTTAATTCCTTAATTCTTTCATTATTTTTCATTTCCTTTCACAACCTTATAATCCAACTCCCGGTACCCAATCTCTCCCTTGTCAGAAATAGCCTCAACCACTACTTTCATTTCTCCGGTATTATCAGCATTGTAAAAACTGGCCGTGCCCCTGCCTGTGCTGTCAACTTTCAGGTTTGGCGCCCAATGCACCAGCGCCCGCAAATCCGGAGTAACCCAATCGTTGGGATTATCATGTTTCGGGGCATAAAATTCCCGCGAAGCTGAAAATACAGGAACCGTCGTCTTCATCATCCCTTTTGCTTGTTGGGCTCCATAAAGTCCCTTCCCGGCGCAGGTGTAAATGGCAATAACATGTCCGACAATTACTTTCCTTAATATTTTATCTTCATCTTTAGCGGTCAAATAAGGATATGTTGCCCGAAGAAGTTTCATAAAATTATTCGCAAAAGGAATAATTTCAAAACTTTTAACCTCACTCGGCGGTATGTTGGGGATTAAAGGATAATCAGAGTACTCGACTGTAATACCATCGATGACGATAAAGGTCATTCCCATTCCCTTCACCCTGGCATATAATGTACCATTAAAATTCATTATTTCTATTTTATCCGGAAAATTGTATTTAATAACACTGTAGAGTCCGTAAGACCACTTTTGTTCCTTTTCCTGGATAGCTTTTCCACTGATCACCTGAACCGGTTTGCCGTATTCTTCCGTCACCATTTTCTTTGCAGCAGTCATCTGGGTACCCTCCACCACCACCTCGTCCAGCAGTATGGTCCCCGAAGATAGTTTTCGCGCATCTTCCACACTCTTGCGCTCAATGTTCTTTGTAACGATGGTACGGACAATGCTGTCGGGCTTCTCGATGCTTCTGATGTGATTAAACGATACGGCCGGGGATTCCTTCCTGTCAAGGGTAATGGTATAATCCTTTTTCTCTCCTTTCTTGTCGGCGCTTTGGATCAGTACATTCAGGTTCTGCCCGTACTCATCGTCCATCCTGAAAGTAAACCTGCCAAGGCTGTCGGTCACTGTTTTTATAAAGGTTCGGGTCTTCCCCATGGTCATCATTGTCAGTTCCGCTCCATCTTTAGTTTTGCCGGAAACCTGCCCGCTCACTTTTCCAGAAACTGTAAGATTGGTCTCCGGTTGAAACCGGATCTTATCCACCGGTTTGGTATAATTGTATTTCCGCCAGCCCTGGGTGAGCATCAGGGCATCCAGAGCCTCACTTCTGTCGCCTCCACCACGAAAATAAAACCCCGGGTCCTCGATCTCCCCTCTTAGCTCTGAACTCAAAAGAAAATAAGAGAGGATGTTCTGTCTTGTCTCTTGTATTTTTCCCAACTGTTCCTTGTTGATAACCAACAAAGATAAACTGGCACCCACAGCCTTCCCGTCTTTATCAGTAGTTTCGATGCCAAGTTTTGTCATCTCACTCTGGCTGTAGCTTTCCTTGTCAGGGGAAACTTTGATGTTGATCCTTGTCTCCGGCCGCTGGTTAAAGTAAAGCCTTTCTGCCAGCGGATGCTGCTCTTGATCCATCAGGGTAAAGGCAATAATGCCCTCGGGAAGCTCTTCCGCTGAAAGAGAGAATGCTCTTATACCTTCCCTTAAAGGCTCTTTTATCTCATAGTACAGCTTTCCACGGCAGGTTACCCGGATCAGTACAGTATCATCTTTCAGGTAACTTGATTCGGCCTGTAACCGTATCTCATCCCTGAGTCTGTTAACCGACAGGATATTGCCCGATCTGACGGCTTTAGGCAAGGGGCAGAGAGGGCAGAGAGCATGGGGCATGGAGCATAGAGATGCCGAACTCCTTTCACTGCCCTCTGCTCCATTCTCCTTTCTCCCTTCTCCCGTCTCCGTTCTCCTTTCTCCCGTCTCCGTTTTCACTCGTGCGTAGTAAATCGCACTGCTATCTGCCTTTGTGAGTACAAAACTCCCCATCCCCAGCTCATTGCTCTCAAAGGTTGTGATCACCTCCCCGTTTTTATCCACTATTTCACCTTCCACCTTTTTCCCTTTGCCGTTATAATCCAGCGCCTTGAAGCCAATCTTACCCGGCAACCCGTTCACCAGCCCCCCGCTTTCGGGCAAAAACTGAAGATCAAGGGAGTCTTCCCTTAAGGCAATGGTCTTTGAATAACCCAAAGAGTTTTTGGTCTGCATCTCAAGGGTTACAAACTGACATCCACCAGGAAGGTCATAATCCAAAAGGTAATGGTTATCCTTACCCTTTTTGATCAGAAGCGAATCCTTCTTCCCGTCAAGGGTGATAAAAACCGTCAGCTCTTTCTTGTGAAGGCTGTCAACCGACAGTGGATCAAATAAAGCGTTGAGATGACGCTCCTTGTCAGGTTTTTCGGTCAGGACAACCTCCCGGATGGGTTCTGCCTTGGGTTTTGTGGAAGAAGAAAACACCCGGATGTATTCTTTGAAGAAAAAATCATCTCCAAAGTTTTTATTCCATTCCGTATAGGCCCTTACCTGGTAAAGCCCTTCGGAGTAGCTTTGATTCAGGTCAAAAAAACCTTCCCCGATCCCTTCTTCAATCTTAATCAGTTTCTTCTCAACGATCCGCTCGTCAGGCCCAATCAACTCCACGTGCAGCACCCTGCTCAGGGTAGTTGGGGTATGATCCACCGCATTGGTCACAACCGCCTTGAACCAGATGGTCTTATCCGTGGTGTAAACCTTCCCGTCCAGCTGAAGGTAAATCTTCTCCGCAAAGGAGGCAGGAGAATATTTATAACCCGGATGCGACCTTGAAAGGAAGAAGAAAGAGAAGAATAATACTGTCAGGATAATCCGCAGAATTCGCTTCTTCAACGAAATGTACCAATATTCATTCACAGAATGCCATTTCCTTATTAATCCAAAACCCCTCTCCTGAAAGAATAAATATCTATTCATCACTTTTGATTAATTTGTTTTTAGCACATGAAACTCAAACTCTCCTGTTCCCAATAATCCTTCCCCACTGACGCCCTCAACTTTACCTATGAATCCAGTGTTAATATCTGAACAATAAAATTGAAGGGTGGCTTCTCCCTTTTCATCAGTAATGACCGAAGGCGCCCAAAGCAACGTATTGCGGGTATCAAAGGATGAATCCTCTTTTTCCTTATCATACTTGGGTTGATAAAACTCACGCTTTGTGTACAAGGCTTTTACCATTGAGAGATTATTCATCTTTAAAAGCTCTTCCTCTGTAAATTTGGCATATGAATTTTGGTATACAACAGTCTGCATATCTGTCAAAAGCCATTTTCCGCCTCCGATATCTTTATATTTAACGATTTTATAAGCTTTACCTTCGACAGGTTTAATTCTCGCAGTATCGTTACACGGGTGATAATAACCTATTCTATAATTATGCAAAAAGCCATGAGGGCATACATAAACGTCCCTGTTTAGATTAAATTTAGCAAGACTATCCAAATGCCCGAGGTATTTATCACGGAAAACTGAAGTACCGCGTCCCTTAATGGTAACTTCATCAAGTTTAATCACACCCGGTCTGGGAACATAGGGTGTTGCAGATTTTTCTTTTGCTGTATCGATTATTGCAATTAAAGGATAGTTTATTGCTTTATTATTATTGAATTGATCGATCATCTGAAACGGCTCGTTCAGACTTATACGTGGCTCAAAATCAGCAGGAGCCATTGGCTTCAGGTAAATATTTCCACCCTGCCATGTTTTTAGCAACTGGGGTGAAATGGTAAATCGTCCGGTTGAATCTGACTCAATTATTGACTTATTTTTTTCTTTTTCAGGATTATACGCCATAATAAGCTGATCCCCCTTTGGAGCTTGTTTTAGTTTCTTTGTATACCTCACCCTCCCTTCAATACCATCTGTAATGACAGGTTTTCTGCAGCATTGGTTTTCTTCATTCCATACATACCTCCTCCACCCTTGTGTGAGCAGCAGCAGATCCAGATCTTGTTCGTGGTTATTCTTCTTATCAAAATACCACGTTGGTTCGTAAATTTTTCCCTTCAATTGTGAAGACAAGTAGTAATGAGTAAGAATGTTTTTCTGATCGGCGGGATTCTGATACAGTTTATCATACACAGTTGCTCCGAGATTGGCTACAACCGGATTACCATTCTGGTCGGTCACCCTGATCAGCACTTTGGTCTTTCCCCGAACGAGGTAATTATCTTTATCCAGCCTTGCTTCGATCGACAATTTCCGCTCCGGGTTAACATAGACCAGACGTTCGGCTACAGGGTGAAGATTCTCATCAAATAAAGTCAGTTCGGCGATCCCTTGTCCGGGAAATTCTTTCAGCGGAATCCTTATCTTAACCCTATCATTTAGTTTGGCCGCAGCCATACAGCAAATCATTCCCCTCATCTGTCCCCTTAAGTACACTCTTTGATTGGGCAGTCCTATGCTTTTTGATATCGTGAACTCCAGATACTCTTTGTCCCTCCCTGTTAATTGCAAAGTAATCCCCTGAGAAAAAACCTCAGGCAAAAGAAAAGTGCTGTCAACAGCAGGTTTTGAGAGTCTGATGCTATAATGTTTCCCTTCAACAGGGGTAAATCTCAGACTTCCCATCCCGGCATGAGAGCTTTTAAATTCGGTTAAAGGTCTATCTCCTTCAAACAGAGTTCCTGCAACATCCTGAGAATTGCCGTCTATATTCACTGCTTTAAAGGCCAGATCGCTCTCTATGCCTGCAACGAGATTACCTCCTTCGGGAAAAGTATTAAATTCAATCAGACTTCCCTTTTTACAGGGAACCGCAAAACTCATGAATTTCTCCCTTGCATTATAAAGATCTGCATACCGTTCTTTTAATTCTACTCGCAAGCCATCACCTGACCACTCTTGCAATACAAAATACAAGTTTGCCTTTCCTTCCTGATTGGTAGTTGCCTGAACTTTTCCAAGTGATTTTTTTTCTTGAAAGAGTTCCGCCTCAATCTGGGCAACTTGAGGTTTTCTCCCCTCCGACAGAGCTGTCAGGCCAAGCCGGATCGTATCTCCTTCTTTATAAATTACTTTGTTAAAATCAGCAGTTAGCGAAGAATGCGGCTTCATGTCTTTTTTGACAGTGATCCTCTTTAAAGAAGTTATTTCAGCACCGTCCTCAAAAGAAGAATGGCCCGTATAGGCAGCCAAAAAATAATCCCCTTCGGATAAGCTATCCGGTAGAAACACATGACCATTTGCAAACCCATTAATGATCTCGTATTTTTCATTCCAGACCGCTTGTCTGGTCTTTTCTCTGATCAATTGCAGGTAAAGGGTCTTGCTCAAAGATGATGGAGTAAAATCTTGGGCATTGAGCAGGTAAGCTTTGAACCACAGGTCTTCGCCTGTCTCAAAAATGTCCTTACTGGATTGTATGTAAACCTCTTCCCTTGAATTCTGCTTTCCAATGGAATCAAGATGCAATGCAAGTTTTTCAATATCTCTGACAACCGGTTGAGAAAAGACATTTGCGGATAAGATAAATAAAATAAAAAAGAAAACAAATCGCTTCCACTTTAATATCTCCTCGCAACTATCATTAAGTTTAAGTATCATGTAAGTCAGGGTTTACGATATATAGTATAAATAGTAACTATTGTACTATTAGCTGGTTGAAAAATTCTAAAGCGAAATATATACAATATTATGTGATATTCAAAAAAACATCAAAAAGAATTTATTTTATATTAAATTTAAGTTCAAATCTTTCTCATAGTATCTCAACGAAAAATTGTGTAAGTAATGAGAATAAATTGATGTCGCATTTGTGAATTAATACGGATCATAAAAAAGGAAACAAAACGGAATATGCCACCAAAACCCCGAGACACAAAAGTTCACCAAATAATTAAAATTGAATCTATTTGGTGGGCTTTAGTGCTTTGGCGATTTGGTGGCAAAAAACGTCTTTTCAGGAACAATTATTTAAAATCAAAACTGCGACGTTATACCTTTTTTATTGCTAACCACGAAAGAGTATGATAAATTTGCAGAAATTTGTCCATCATGCGCATTGATATCTTAACCGTGGTTCCGGAACTGCTCGAAAGCCCTTTTAATTATTCCATTCTTAAAAGAGCCCAGGCCAAAGGTCTGGCAGAAATTCACATACACAACATCAGGGACTGGTCCACTGATAAACACAAGCGGGTTGACGACTACTCCTTCAGCAAAGGCGCCGGGATGGTCATGTCCATCGAACCCATTGACCGTGCCATTTCTGATCTCAAGTCCCAAAGGAATTACGATGAGGTGATATTTCTTACCCCGGATGCCAAACTCTTCGAACAGCGCGATGCAAACACACTTTCTCTCAAGGAAAATCTGATCATCCTCTGCGGGCATTACAAGGGAGTGGATCAGCGGGTGCGCGACCATTTTGTTACCTTGGAATTTTCCATCGGTGATTATGTCCTCACGGGCGGGGAACTTGCTGCGGCCATTGTCTCTGATGCCATCGTACGCCTTATCCCGGGGGTTTTATCCGATGAAACCTCTGCCCTCACCGATTCTTTCCAGGACGGGTTGCTCAGTCCTCCCGTTTATACACGCCCGGCAGAATACAAAGGCTGGAAAGTCCCGGATATCCTTTTATCAGGCAACGATCATCTGATCGATGAATGGAAACACGAGCAAGCCGTTGAGAGAACCAGGAAACTGAGACCTGGACTGCTTGAGGATCAGGAATAAGAAGACCGTCTTATTTCTCATCATTCATCCTGATTCTTCGTGCCACTGTATTTGCAATTAAGTTAGCCCTGGATTTGAATCCTCTCAAATAAAACGATCCGAAGAAAGCCTTACCCCAAAAGCTAAATGATTATCAGTGCGTTCCACGGGGTACTTAAAAAACAAATCAGAAACAGACGAAATAAGTCAATTAGTCGCTTGGCTCCCCCCAGAACACAATCACCCCTGTATTTTCCCCAATGTTTATTCGTAGTTTATTCGTATATTATTCGTACTTTATTCGTATCTAAACGAATGATCTACGAATAATATACGAATAAACTACGAATAAAGCCCGAAGAAGACACGGTCCTGGCTGTAACATTTTGTGGAGGGAATATTGCCAGGATGTGTTAAAACTATCAATTTCTATTTGCGGCAGATTTGCTGATAAATGCAATAAGAGCAGTGCTCTTCCAGAGAAGTTTGACAGAAGGGAACAGAAGGATTAAAGATTTCAGTCAATAATCCCCGCAGTTGGTCAGCGAACTGGTCCGATATAGCTACAAATTCTACCTGCTGATTACCGTTTTCCTTGCATTTTAAATGGGGATCATAATTTTCTTCAAACAATCCTCTAAGATTAAAGATTCCGGGGTTAATAGCCTTTTCTAAAGGGAAGTTCTTATGCAGGATGTAAGAATAAACCAATGTTTGAAAAGCTGCTTTATTCCTGTTTTTGTTTTCTTTCTCAAAAAGGCTGCTCAGCGTAGTGAACTGGAGATCGGTTTTTCCCGTTTTATAATCCAGAATTTGCAAATCGCCGTCTAACCGGTCGAGACGGTCAATGATGCCCCCGATCTTTATTTTATCTGCATCGTCAACAGGGATAATCGTTTCAACCGGTATCTCAAGACCTTCGATTTTGAAAGGAGCTCTTTTACTGTCGATCTCCAACAGCCGGATCATGTATCTTTTCAGGATATTGTAAACAAGCCAGTTCTTCCCGGAAAACTGGATTTTTGCATTTTTCTTTAAGCCTTTGAAATATATCGCGCTAAAAGAATCATTAATTAAATTTTCGATCAGGTCCGGATCTTTGATTAATTCTTCAATCATTTTTTGATCCATGGTTTTGCCCTTAAACGGCTGATAAAGATTCTCCATGGATTTGTGAAAGATGAGGCCGAATATCCGCTGATCCACTTCTTCGGCAATTTCTTCAGGTTCTTTTAAACCGGCCACATATTTGAAATAAAACTGCAGGGGACAGGTAAGGTATTTATCCAGGGCAGTCGGGGAAAGGAAATTCTCTCCATCAAGATATTTTCTTAGAGAAGAGAGCACTCTCTCATCCTTATCGATGGTGATGTTCTGAACGGTCGCCTGCTGCATTTTATAGACTGCATTTAACTCCGTCACCTCAAGAGGCGATTCCATTTGCAACTGGTAAAGGTATCTGCTCTTTTCACCAGTCTGCAAACCATTGGAAGCTGAATTATAGACGAATGTCACATCTTCAGCCCTCTGAAGAAGCCTGTAAAAATAGTAAGCGTAGATAGCGTTTTGTTCCTCGATAGTGGGAAGCCCGTAAACTTTACGCAAATTGTACGGGATAAATGATCCGGAGGAAGCAATACGGGGCATTACACCATCATTGACAGAAAGCATGATAAGATTCCGGAAATCAAGAGCTCTTGTCTCAAGAATTCCCATAATCTGTAATCCTTCGATAGGTTCACCTTCAAATGGAACAGAGGTTTCATTGAGATACTGATCCGTCAAACGGAAAAATGTGCTGACAGATATAAAATCACTATTACCAAGAATTCTAACTCCATCCACGATAATGTTTTCTTTTAACCTGTTCACCGCCAGATAAGCATGATAAAGATATTCCCTGATCAGAACGGCTTCGGGCTGTTCTTTATCCTGCCAGAACAGGAAGATCTGTTTCAGGATCCCGGGCAAATAATCCGAAAGATTGGTAAGATTGCCGGGAGAAGTGAAAATCATTTTAAATAATCCGTTCAGGGCAAGCTCCTTTTCTCCCAGGTAAACAAGGTTATTTTTCTTGACAGAAGAGGTGATTTGCTTACAATCAGCGGGATGAACAGAAAGAATCAGTTGATTGCTGAGAACTGCAAGGACATTTTTGTAATAGAAATTTATTTCACCTTCCTCCGTTTTCGAATATTTCTGAAGATCGGCCAGGTGATTTATCAGACTGTAAACCGCTGACATCTTTAAAGGGAAACCCATTGTAATGTTAACTTTTTGGGCTTCTTCGGGAAGAGCAGAAATAAGGGGCAACAATAATTCTTCATCACAGAGCACCACGGCAGTATCATCAAACCTGGCGCCCTCAACATGATTCAAGACACGCGAAATCTCATCTCCCGCGATCTGGGCCTGACCCACCTGAGAGGATACATTCAATATTTTAATCGATTTCTTCTTGTTTGAAAAAGAATCCCCATCAAGAGGTAAATTGATTTGAGGATATTTTTCAAGATTTTTTCGCATGAATAAACCTGCCTCCTGGTGAGTATCGCGGAGATAATAATTATCAAAATCCCAATAAAAACAAGCTTGTTTTGAATTCAGAAGATAACTGAACAGCTCTTCTTCACACCGGTTCAAGGCATTAAATCCAACGAAGATATATTGTTTATCCGGGGGAAATGCATGTCCTTCTTTGTTCAAATTCTCAATCACACAGCGATATACCATTCCTTCATAGGCCAGACCTTCCGAATGAAGGGATGCTTTATAATGAGTGTAAATCTTAGCCAAATCCCTCCACAACCGGACAAACTCATTTTGATTGGTACTTCGCTTTTCCGTCAGAACCGATTTCCAGAAATTTTCCAAAGCTTCTCTATTATCCGGGTTTAAAGAACTAAAGCGTTCATCAATTTCCTTCAGGTTGGTAATATTTTCAAAAAGCTGATTTGCATCGGCCAGATATTTATCCACCTGATCGAAATCGCTCACCAGCATTCCTCCCCAATAATAAAAATCATCAAAAAGTTCCGTGGATGAAGTTAACTCAAGGTAAATCTTATAAAGCCGGAATATCAAATTGAGCCGGTCAGGGATAAAGTAGCCGGATAAGGAAGTAAATAATTTATTGATGGTGGATATTTCGGGTGAAATTATTGGCTGACCTACAAAGCTGTTCAGGTAATTATTAAAAAAAATCCCTGCTCTTCGGTTTGGAAAAACAATAGTAAGACGATTGATATTTTCGCCGTACTTTTCAAAAAGATCCGCTGCAACTTTTTTAAGAAATATTTCCACAGCCCAATGTCATTTGATTCATAACAGATTTCACGAAGTTAATCGAATTACCCGAAAGAGCACAATCGCGCTTCAATTATTTCCACTCAAACTCTTAGCCAACGTAAAGAAGTATACGACAAAAATCCCTTTGGGTGACTCTTCCTGTATTCACCTCTATAAATTAATAAATCCGGTCACCCGGTAACTCTGCCAGCCATTGATTACGCGTTATATTCCGCATAAGCTGCGTAGCAGTGAAATCTTGGTAGAATTTCGTTTCGCCTCTGAAGCAAAGCTGCGTAACAGCGACATCTTTTCCCTTCCTTTCAACAGATATCGCAGCTAACGCTGCTTCGGGCAATTCGTGATCCTGATTCTACAAAGATTTTACAACTAAAGCTGTTCTTAATGTGATCTGACAGGTGGCTAATCCATCCCATGTAAGTCATAATAGTAGCCCAATGAAGTAAAAAGGGAATTTTGTCATACACCCGTGTAAAGATTTTGGTTATTTAATTATCAAATTATGAGTATATTTATACAAACTTCAATAAAAAATATCCATGGATCGGTTTACTGCGGTAGGGAATCAGGAAATTTCAGCCATCGAGGAACTTTACAACAGTTATCTGAAAGATCCGATGAGTGTATCCGAAAGCTGGAGAAACTTTTTCGACGGATTTGAATTCGGAAAGAAATCCTATGACAAAGAACCGGCCGATACAACCACCACTTTAAAGATCCACAAAGAATTTCAGATATTGAACCTGATCAATGGTTACAGGGGCAGAGGTCACCTTTTCACCAGGACCAATCCTGTACGCCGCCGCAGACAGTACTCCCCTACTCTTGATATTCACAATTTCGGACTGGATGAAAAAGATCTGGATACCGTCTTTGAGGCCGGAAATCAAATTGGAATCGGTTCTGCCACTCTTCGCCAGATTATAGCCCATCTTGATCAAACCTATTGTGAATCAATCGGGGCCGAATACCTTTACATGCGTCAGCCGGAAATAGTGGAATGGCTGAGATCGAAAATGGAGAGCACCCGCAATCACGAAGAGCTGAGCGCCGAGGAGAAAAAACATATTTTTTATCATCTAAATATTGCTTCCGGTTTTGAAGGCTTTATCCACAGGAAATTTCCGGGCCAGAAAAGATTTTCACTGGAAGGTACCGAAGGTTTGATTCCTGCCCTGGATGCGATCATCGAGCGCGGCGCAAGGCAAGAGATCCGGGAATTTATCATTGGCATCTCCCACCGGGGAAGATTGAACGTGCTGGCCAATATCATGAAAAAACCTTATGAATCCATCTTCAACGAATTTCAGGGTACCGAATACGAGGATGCTGTGATGTTGGGAGATGTAAAATATCACCTGGGATTTGACAATACCATAACCACCGATGGCGGGGCCGCCGTGAAACTGATACTGCTGCCCAATCCATCACACCTGGAAACGGTATGTCCGGTGGCAGAAGGTATGGCAAGATCGAGGATTGACCATGTTTATAGCTGCGATTTGAATAAGGTTGCACCCATCCTGATCCATGGTGATGCAGCCATTGCAGGCCAGGGAGTCGTGTATGAGGTGGTACAGATGTCGCAGCTGGATGGATATAAAGCAGGAGGAACCATACACATCGTGATCAATAACCAGTTGGGTTTTACCACCGATTATCTGGATGCAAGATCGAGCACCTATTGCACCGATGTTGCCAAAATTACACGATCGCCGGTTTTTCACGTGAACGGAGACGATGTGGAAGCCATCATTTTCGTGATCAAGATGGCGATGGAATTTCGACAGCAGTTTCATTCGGATATTTTCATTGACATCCTCTCTTACCGTAAATACGGTCACAGTGAAGGAGATGAACCAAGGTTTACGCAGCCTACTCTCTATAAAGCCATTGCAGAACATCCCAATCCAAGGGAGATATATGCCCGAAAGCTGATCGGAGCCGGAATCATGACCCGGGAGGAAGTTGACCGGGAGATGGAAACCTTTAACAACTTTCTTGAAGAAAAATTTGAGGAGAGCAAGAATATTGCTAAAGTCCGTTCAAAGAATTTTCTTCATGAGGAATATAAGTCTTACCATATACCAAAATCTCAGGTAATTGCTAAAATCAAAACCGCTGTTCCTACTCATGAACTTATAGACTTGGCCAATCAATTAAACACCCTCCCAAGTGGAAAAGAGTTTTTCGGAAAAATCATCCGGCTTCTGGAAGCGAGAAAAGAAATGATAACCGAAAACAAGGTGGATTGGGCGTTAGCAGAACAACTGGCCTTCGCTTCTTTACTGACAGAGGGAATTTCAGTCCGGTTGACCGGACAGGACAGCATAAGGGGGACTTTTTCGCACAGACATGCAGCTATTGTGATCGAAAATACCGATGAAAAATATTTTCCCCTTAAAAATATTTCACCGGATCAGGCTCCTTTTTCCATTTACGATTCTCCGCTAAATGAATACGGAGTACTGGGATTTGAATATGGGTATTCACTGGCTTACCCCGAAGGATTAACAATCTGGGAAGCTCAATACGGAGATTTTGCAAATGTAGCCCAGGTTATTATTGACCAGTATATCAGCGCAGCCGGTGAAAAATGGGGTATCATGAATGGACTGGTTTTATTTCTTCCCCATGGTTACGAGGGACAAGGACCCGAACATTCAAGCGCAAGAATTGAAAGAATGCTTTCGCTTTGCGCAAACTACAACCTGCAGGTGATGAGCCCCACTACCCCGGCAAATTTCTTTCATCTGCTGCGCCGCCAGGTCTTATGGAAAGTCCGGATCCCGTTAATTATATACACTCCGAAAAGCCTGCTGCGGAATCCATTGGCTGTATCTCCCCTGGATCAGCTTTCTTCGGGAAGCTTCCAGAAAATAATTGCAGATGAAAAATCGAGGGAAGGGCTGGCAGAAACCCTTGTCTTTACTTTTGGAAAGATTTATTACGAACTCTTCGAGAAACGGAAAAACCTTGTCCGTAATGAAGTGGCGCTTGTCCGGGTGGAACAGCTCTATCCGTTTCCCCACGAGGAAATAGAAAAAATAATTAAAGACAATCCTCGGGCAGGGAAGATTTTGTGGGTTCAGGATGAACCCGCCAACATGGGGGTCTGGCCCTATATCAGAAGTAAATATCCGGATCTGAAACTGAACCTGATCAGCAGGCGGGAAAGTGCAAGTCCGGCAGAAGGCCTTTCTGCCAGGCACAAACAAAGCCTTGAGAAAATTTTCAATGAGGTTTTTGAATAATTTTTTAAATAAAGGAAGATGTTACTGGAAATTAAAATACCCTCTCCGGGCGAATCGATTACGGAAGTTGAAATCGGGAAATGGCTTGTTGAAAACGGAGCCGTTGTTAAAAAAGACCTGGAGATTGCTGAAGTGGAATCAGACAAAGCGACTTTTTCATTGTCAGCATCGGCAGCCGGGACTATAAAAATTCTGGTAAAAGAAGGAGAAAGGGTTTCCGTAGGTTCTGTGGCCTGTACCATTGACACCGAAGCCGCAATCGTTGAAGGAGAAAAACAGGATGAAAAAACAGTCGGTGATGTTACCGAAAAAGGGAAACCAACAGGTGAAGAAACAGGGAAAGGCCTAAGTGGAGTTTACCCCACAGAAGAAGCAAAAGCACCTGAAGCGAAAATCCAGAGTGCGGACGAAAAAAAAGTCACTGTTGATTCAGTGGGAAAAGCTGGAGAGAAAAGACCAGAAGAGGGAGAATTTCCTGAGAATGAGACGCCACAGGATTTTATCCAACCCGATCGGGAAGAAACCTCCGGTCATCCCAGGATAAAATTTACCGCTGCCGCAAAAGCAGTCATGGATGCAGAAGGATTATCCATTAACGAGGTGCTTGAGGGTTTGCACAGACTCACAAGGCAGGATGTTGAAACTGTTGTCAATCTTCTTAAATCCAATGTACCATATCAGGAAAAAGAAGAGAATAAAATCACCGGCGCTGCACCCTCAAGGATTGAAGACCGGAACATGATGTCACCATTGAGAAGGAAGTTAAGCCAGCGACTGGTTGCCGTGAAAAATGAAACCGCCATGCTTACTACTTTCAATGAAATTGACATGTTGCGGCTGATGCAGTTGAGAACAAAATACCAGAAAAGCTTTACCGAAAAGTATGGCATTAAACTGGGATACATGTCCTTTTTCACGAAAGCAGCCAGTATAGCACTGGCTCAATACCCTTTGGTGAATTCAATGATTGATGGGGAAGAGATCGTTTCCCCTCACTACCAGGATATCGGTATTGCCGTACAAACAGAAAAGGGGTTAGTGGTACCCATCATCCGGGATGCTGAATCTAAAAGTATTCCAGAACTGGAGCGCGAAATATTTGAACTGGCAGAAAAGGCCCGCAATAAAAAACTGACCATCCAGGAGATGACGGGAGGAACTTTTACCATTACCAACGGTGGACTGTTCGGATCCCTGTTATCCACCCCGATAATCAATCCGCCGCAAAGCGCAATACTTGGAATGCATGCCATCAAAGAGCGCCCCGTGGTTGTGGATAATAAAGTTGAAATTAGACCCATGATGTATGTAGCTCTCACCTACGATCACCGGTTAATCGATGGAAAGGTATCAGTTAGCTTTTTGTACAAGATAAAACAACTTATTGAAAATCCATCTTCCCTTCTTTTCCAGGGGAAAGATCCTGAAGATTTGCTGCTGGGATTGTGAAAACATTAGCAAAGGGCCCTGAATATCGGACCCTTTGATAACCTAACCAAAATCTATGAAAAAAGTGCTTTACCCTTATGTCTCAAAGATGATAATAAATTTAGTTAAGCCTTAAAAAAGTTGTTTAAAGAATGTTAAAACAGGCAATAAATTGGCATTATTTTATTATAAATTGGCATTCAAGTTAATAGCTGTATATGGTGCCAAACTTGCGTTTACGAAATAAAACAAACCTTCATTCCCCCTCAGAAGAGTGATCAACGCTTTAAAATGAAATAAGCTCATTCAGACTCCAAAAGATGTTTAGCCCGCTCCAATCCTTTCATTTGCTCACTGTTAAGGCTGGGGTATTCAAGTCCCAACGATTCCAGTTTATCCGTAATTATTTTTCCCACTGCATATCTCATAAACCATTTATGATCGGCTGGAATAACATACCATGGAGCAATCTCGGTAGAAGTATGCATCAATGCCTGTTCATAGGCCGACTGATAATCGTTCCAGGATTTCCTTTCCTCCACGTCACGATCCGATAATTTCCAGTTTTTATCAGCATTATCAATTCTTTTCAGGAATCTTTTCTTTTGGACATCTTTTGAAACATGAAGAAAAAATTTCAGGATGTGAATGTCATTATGGTGAAGATAACTTTCAAAGTTATTAATATCCATATAACGTTGTTTCCAGAATGTTTCATCTGGAAAATTTCCCTGAGACAGGATTGACAGCTCTTGTTTTTCCAACATCTCAGGATGGACTCTGACGACCAGCACTTCTTCATAATAGGACCTGTTAAAAATACCAATGTCGCCTTTTGCAGGGGTCAGTTTCACACAACGCCACAAATAATCGTGGTCAAGCTCTTCTACGGAAGGAGCTTTGAAACTTGTAACAATGCACCCCTGAGGATTGATTCCGGACATGACATGTTTAATGGTACTGTCTTTACCGGCGGCATCCATAGCCTGAAGAATAATCAACAGAGCGCATTTGTTGAAAGCATACAATTTGTCCTGCATCTTCGAGAGCTTCTTTATGCTTTTTTTCAGCTTCTTTTTTGCTTCCTCTGAATTTGTAAATGATCCGGTATAATCAGTAGGAAAATCAATTAATTTGCCATTCCCATCCGTCGGGAAAGTAAAATGATGATTAAACATATCATTACCTTTAAACATATTCACTAATTTACAAATAAAAACCCGAATTTGATGTGCTGATTTGTTGATGAGATGATGTGTTGATGTGCTGATGAGATGATGGCAGATGTATTCATAAGCTGAGTTTTGAGGATGGGATGCTGAGTGGCTCCCTCCCCCGGACGGGATGAGAATGTAAATTAGCACATCAACACATCATCTCATCAACAAATCAGCACATCAACTCATCAGTACATCAACTCTTTTCCCTATCTTTGTTTAAGTTTTAAAACAAATATGTACCCGGATCAATCTACCATATGCGCTGTATCCACTCCCCCCGGAACAGGAGGAATTGCAGTAATTCGTCTTTCAGGAAGAGAGGCGGTTTCTATTGCTGATAAACTGTTTATCTCGAAACAAAAAGGAAAAAAGCTGGAGCAGCAACCCCAGGGAACCCTTCATTTTGGAATGTTCGTTCAGGAAGGAACGTTAATTGATGAAGTGATTGTATCTTTATTTCGGTCACCTCACTCATACACAGGGGAAGATGTTGTTGAAATTTCGTGCCATGGGTCCCGGTATGTACAACAGCGACTTCTGCAGGCATTAATTTCAAATGGAGCACGGCTTGCAAAACCCGGGGAGTTTACCCAACGGGCTTTTTTTAATGGGAAAATGGATCTTTCGCAAGCAGAAGCGGTGGCGGATCTGATATCTTCAACCAATGCAGCTTCTCACCGACTTGCCCTCAATCAGATGCGAGGCGGTTTTTCGCAGGAAATCAATCATCTGCGGGAAGAACTGATTCGTTTTATTGCTTTTATAGAACTGGAACTTGATTTTAGTGAAGAGGACGTTGAATTTGCTGACCGGACAGCTTTAGTAGAATTATCTGAAAAGATCGATATATTATTAAGGAAACTTACAGATTCATTTCGTTTGGGGAATGCAATTAAAAACGGTATTCCTGTAGCCATTGTTGGTGAAACCAATGTAGGAAAATCGACTTTACTGAATGCTCTTCTCAATGAAGAGAAAGCCATCGTTTCCGAGATTCAAGGCACTACGCGGGATGTTATCGAAGATATAGTAAATATTGAAGGTGTTCTTTTCCGTCTGGCCGACACAGCAGGTTTGCGTGAAACAGCCGATGTAATCGAGACCATGGGAATTGAACGGACTTACGGCAAGATTGAAAAAGCGGAAATAGTCTTGTTAGTGGTAGATTTAGCCGAATCATACGAGACAATAACCAATCGGATTGTGAAAATAAGGAAGAAACTAACAGACCAGAAATTAATAGTAGTGGGAAATAAAGTAGATATTTTCCACGATTCTTCAATAAAAAAGCTAAAATCCTTCCCCCTAAAAGAAAATGAGGGATTTGTTTTTCTTTCGGCAAAAAAGAAGCTCAATCTCTCAGAATTGACCGAAAAAATGAAACACTGTATGTCGCTTGATACTATAAATTCTGAAGATGTAATCGTCACCAATACGCGGCATTATGAAGCCTTAACCCTGGCCAGGGAAGCAATAGAGCGTGTTATTGAAGGGCTTAAAACCGGAATTACCGGAGACTTTCTGGCTCAGGATATCAGAGAATGTCTGCATTACCTGGGTGAGATCACCGGGGCGATATCAAACGAAGAGGTGCTGGGGCATATCTTTAAAAATTTCTGCATCGGAAAGTGAAGTGGGTTTTTAAGAGGAGAACAAAGCACTAACAAAACACTAATAAAGCTAGTAACATGCTGATAATCAACGCTACTTGATTTTCGGCATGTTTCTTATTTTATCTTAAAAATTTTGGCGTTTTACCTTTTTGGGCGTAATTTTGTCACCAGTTTGTCACCAGACCCGGTTATCGGTGACAAAATAGGCCAATTTTTGTCACCGGTGACAAAACAGGCCATTTTAGATTATAAACTATTAAAAGTTTGCAACCATGAGTAGTGACAAAAACGTGCAAAAAAAAGAACCGGTGAAAATCCGTGAGAAGAAATTGGCCAATGGAAATGTCCATCTCTTCCTAGACATTTATTACAATGGAAAGCGTACACGCGAGTTCCTGAAGCTGTACCTTATTCCAGAGAAAACTCCTGCCGACAAGGAACAAAACCGACAGACATATAATTTGGCTGTTTCGATTCGTTCAAAGAGACAGTTGGAACTTTCTAGAACTGAATACGACTTACCAAAGCCCTATGCAGAAGAAACCCCATTCTTATCATTCTATCGAAGCATGTGTGAAGAAAGACACAAGACTCCTGATTCAGATGGTAATTGGGGCAACTGGCATAGCTGTCTAAAATACCTTGAAATCTATGCTGATGAAAAAACAACATTCAAAGACATAAACAAAGAATGGGTTCTTGGATTCAAAGATTTCCTGAATACAGTAGAAAAGGATAGTCATAAAGTAACGCACAAAAAGGATAAGAGTGTATTTCAAGGTCTTTCGCAAAATTCAAAGCTCTCCTATTTCAATAAGCTAAGATGCTGTATTAACAAAGCCTTTGAAGATGGAGTTATTCAATTTAACCCAATGCGAGGCGTTGAAGGATTCAAGCAAGAGGAAGTTGAACGTGTTTACCTGACAGTTGAAGAAATAAAAAGTCTGACTGCCACTCCTTGTATGTATCCTTGGCTTAAAAGAGCATTCCTGTTCTCTTGCCTTACAGGTCTACGTAAAAGTGATATTGAAAAGCTACTGTGGTCAGAGGTTCAAGACTTCGATGGCTTCACTCGTATCGTATTCCGTCAGAAAAAGACTAAGGCTCAAGAGTACCTTGATATAAATGAACAAGCTGTTCAATATATGGGCGAACGAGGAAAGCCAACAGACAGAGTCTTCAGTTCTTTCAAATATAGCGCTTGGACTATTCTTGAATTGAAGAAATGGGCATTCACTGCCGGAATTACAAAGAATATCACCTTCCATACAGGCCGTCATACATTCGCAACCATGATGTTGTCGCTTGGTGCAGACATCTACACTGTATCAAAACTTCTTGGTCATAAAGAGTTGGCCACTACTCAAATCTACGCCAAAGTGCTTGATAAGAGAAAACAAGAAGCCGTATCACTCATTCCAAACTTAGAAGAAAAATAGTATGATACAGCACCGTGGACAAGCTGCTATATTACTAGCACGCATGAACAGAAGTTCAAAACAATTAAGATATTACGGTAATACGCAGATGGACTTGGTTCCATCTGCTATTGCAGAACTTATGCCAGACATGCTCAAATGGGCTAACGATGTTTATGAATACTGGCTTTCACATTCTGAGCCAATACTAGGGGCAGAAATTGAGAAGGTTGATGACCTGGATTTTCTTCAAAACTACCTTAATGAACAATCTGAAAAGCTAACTTCAAAGCATCAAATACTCCTTCATGAATACACTTCGCTTATGGGTGATATGAAAGACAGAGCTGATAGAGTCTTGAAACAGTCTATCGGTGGAAACCTTAATATTACAATGGGATTGAATGAGCTTGGTGCAGAAAAAGAAATGATCAACGCACAAGAAGCCGGCTACCTAGATTACAAATTCCAACCCATAGAAGGTATGTCAAGAGCCCAGTTAAAGACACTGGCTTTTGCCATTGGAACTAGGATTAATATACCTCTTCGACGTAGATGGGTACTTTTTGAGGAACAATGGAATATAAAAATGCTGAATACTACCCAGATTCCAAACCCAAAGCTTGAGTCAATACAAGAAATGCTAGATTTTTATAGCGATGTAAACTTCACAGATTTATTTTGCCCATCCGAGGATATAAGATTTAAAACTCCGTTTAGTTCACGACGAATAAAAACGATGTTTTCGTCACTGATTAAAAAAGGATATGTAGACCCTGATACAACAGAACAACAGATGTTAGCTATATTTGGCAAAGAAGAATTCGACCAACCTATTAATTGGCTAAAAGATCTTCGCCAACTAGCATACTTTGTAGATACAGCTATAGCTCCTACCAACAAAGACTATTGGGCAGCTACCTCATGTTGCTTTGTCGTAAAAGGTGAAACGCCGAACAGAGGAAGCCTTAAATCCGCACTTGGCGCAGTAAAAGAAAAAGGAATATACGAAACGTATGCTCCTGAAATATTGTGTATTGCACAATACTTTAATAGACCAATGAGACTAAAATAGAATCTATCAAAACGATAGAATATATTAATTTTAAATTATTAACGTCATGAGAAAAAATCATTTCTCTATCTCTCTTTTTGCAAAGAGATTTGAAGGACCATCTTACGCATAAGATGGAACCTTATTGTGGGAAGGCAGGATTAAATAAGCTTTGCCACAAGGCAAGGGTCATCTACTTGGCCGAAGTAGTAAATCTGAAAAAGAATTACGTCAGGTTTGCTAAAGATTTCATTAACGTCCATTTCCATCATGATGCGGACGATGCACACAGTAAAAATCTTCATAATCTCAATATTGGGATGATTGAAGATTTACTGCTTAATAACCGAGCTCTAACAGAGTATTTCTTCAATCAGACAGACTTCAGTGATAAAAGCATTGAACAGATGATTGACATGATGAATGGTATGATGGCAATGCCACCATCCGTTCTATTGGCAGATAGCCATCTTGAAAACGGGTTCATTCTAGACCCACAAACCCCAATCCCGCCAGTTCTCAATTTTGAATGTCTATTCGACAACTACAAATTGGAGCTTATGGCCAGAATTGCAAACGAGGTTCATATCTTCACCGACATTGTTACGCCACATGATATGAAAGATCTGTTTAATTGCATTCCACGCAAACCCCAAATTCTAATGGCCAGAGATATCAAACGCATGGCCTTCTTCTTTCACACCTTGCATCATTTCAAACATATCACCTACTCATGGCAGAAAATCATTTCTGAACATGAGTTGATAGCCAGTCATAAAACCAAAAAGCCATTGAAACAAGGAAACATGTCAATGGGCGTATACGAATGCAGTTATCAAGAGCTAGAATCCATCGAAGCTAAGATTCTTGCATTGGTGGAACAAATACCAAGAATAAGAAAAAATAATAGGTAATCCAACAATTATAACGGCGCCACCTGAGAATGCACTTGAGAATACACTTGAGATGAATCTGAGTATGGTGCCAGAAGGATAAGCTCCCTGTAATTTTGCCTCCCGTTAGCGGACAACTACCGCCGACGAGAGGCATTTTTATTGCCATAAACTATTAAAATTTATCATAATGAACAAAGACATTAGTACAGGAGCAATTCCAGAAAAATCGCACTTCAACAACAGCATTGAAGATGCATTACAGAAAAGAGTTGAGAAGATTGAGATGACTCTATTTGAGGTCACAGCAATTCTTTCAGAGTTTGGTTCTATCAAGAAATTATTCAGAAAGATGGATAGTCTAGAGCGTAGACTAGGTCAAGGCAAAAAAGTGATGACTATGAAAGAAGCGTCAGAGTTTACAGGCTTCTCAATGGCACAATTGTATGTACTCACACGTACCAGAGCCATTCCACACAGCAAGCCCAATGGCAAAACCATCTTCTTCGACAAAAGCGAGCTTAATGATTGGCTGCTAAAGAACAAAATCGAGACTGTAATTGAGTTTATTGACGAGAAATGCTATTCGAAGAATGAGGGATTTTGATTTTTTCAGCACTATTGAACGATTAGAGGAACTGAAGGATATAGTAGCAAAGCTCGACGACTTAGAGCTACTCTACCAAAAGGTTCACTCCATGGAAATATTCCTTAATCGATTCAAAAAACTTGGTGATCTTATTATGCACCTTCAGAAGATAGAAAAGTCGACTTACATGCTAAAAGAATTTCTGCACATGGACGAAGCAGCCCAATATCTTGGCATTACAAAAGGCTGTTTGTATAAGATGACTGCAAGTAATCGTATCACCTGCTACAAACCTGGGGGTAAGCAGATTTTTATCCATCGCAACGATTTAAATAATTGGATTAAGTCAAACCGTATTATTTCAGATGAAGAAATGCGAAGAAAACAGCTAGAGTATGAAATCTTCAAAGGAGAATTGTCTGAACAAAAACGGAAGAAAGGAGCAAGTAAATAAATATGGACGCATTTAGCTTTTCAATGTCAGGATCCATGGATTTATCCGTTTTCCGAAAGATGCTGAGATTCATTCAGCTCAAGATAACTGATAAATATGAAGTTCCTCCTGAGATTATCAGAATAAAGGATACCACAATTGCAACACTCGGAAACATCAGTGCCTCAGTTGGGAAACCCAAAAGTAAAAAGACATTCAACGTTTCTGCAATTGTTGCATCTGCCCTAAGTGGTAAGGAAGTGCTTTACTACAAAGCGAACCTCCCAGTTGGCAAAGAAAAAATTCTATATGTCGATACAGAACAAAGTAAATGCCATTGTCATAAGGTTATGGCTCGTATTCTGAGACTTGCAGGATTACCTCTCGATAAAGAACCGGAGAACTTAAAGTTTCTTATGCTAAGAGAGTACACTCCTGACCAACGTAGACAGATTGTGTCATGTGCCATTGAAGAAGACAAACGTATTAGTTTGGTAATTATTGATGGTATTCGTGATTTACTTCGAGACATTAACAGTCCGGGAGAATCACAGGATGTTATGGGAGACCTAATGCGTTGGACTAGTCATTACAATGTTCATGTTCATACCGTGCTTCATCTTAACAAAGGCGATGATAACACTCGTGGTCATATTGGTACTGAGCTGAATAATAAGGCTGAAACCGTATTGCAGATTACCAAGAGCCAAAATGATAGCAATATCAGTGAAGTAAAAGCCATGCACATTAGAGACAAAGAGTTTGAACCATTTGCCTTCTGCATTAATAGCGAAGCGTTGCCAGAGATTGTAAGTGAATACTCCATTAACGTAGAGCGAAAACTGACAGTCGATACTATTCCTGAAGAACTGCATCGTCAAGCTCTTGAAGAAGTCTTTTCAAATGGCGACATTGCCAAGTATGAAGAGTTGATAAACAAGCTTCAAAGGTCTTATTCAAAAGTCAATTACAAGCGTGGCAAAAATAAAATCAATGATTTACTGAAATACCTCTCAGGAAGAAATATCATTGAGAAAACAGCCGTCGGATACCATTACAATCCCGATTTTGAATCATTACAAACGGAAGAATAAACGACTTTACTTTAGTTTGTGTGTATATAATATAAGAGTAAATTGAATTTTAATTATGAATATAGTTCAAGCAAAACAGATACAGCTAGAAGATTTCCTGGCTCAATTAGGCTACCAGCCGACTAAAAAGGACAAGAATAGTCTTTGGTACTATTCACCATTCCGCAAGGAAAGTACGCCATCGTTTAATGTCAACATACACAAACGTGTATGGTATGACCATGGTTTGGGTAAAGGTGGCAATATTATAGACCTCGCCATGGAGTTATACCAGTCTGATGACATTCACTATCTGCTAAAACAGATTGAGAAGTATGCGCCAGCTATACCCTCTCAGCGTTATCAAGTAGAATCATATCGTACAGACAGTCAACCCACATTCAACTGCGTAGAAGTTTTTCCATTAACAACTCCGCAATTATTGTCTTATCTCACATCTCGGGGCATAGACTATAAGATTGCTATGGAACAATGCAAAGAAATCCATTACCGATACAATATGAATCAATACTATGCAGTGGCCTTTGAGAATATCCAGGGAGGATATGAAATTCGCAATCCCTACTTTAAAGGATGTGTTTCACCAAAATCTATCTCTGTTATCATGGCCAATGATGAAATGCCATGTGATAGCTGCTGTGTATTTGAAGGTTTTGTTGACTATCTATCATATCTGACCCTTAAAAAGCAGATAACAGACTTCACGATGAACGAGAAAGAAACGGACTACATCATTCTCAACTCTGTATCGCAGATAAACAAGGCGCTTCCAATGCTTGAAAAGTACAAGCAGATAAACTGTTATCTAGACAATGACCAGTCAGGTATTGCAGCTACAGACTTAATCGCAGGCAGTTTTGCAGACCGGCAGGTAAACAATGTTTCACTCAGATACAATGATTATAATGATCTGAACGACTTTTTAATGAGAAAGCGCAAGGGATGATAATTTTATAGGTCTCTAGTAAAATGTGGTATAGAGCATTGCCGAATTAATACCGATATAATAAGTTTAGAGAACCAGCGTAATAAATGCGTTGGTTTTCTAAGTTTAATGCTTAGTTTATATAAATGGGGTTGTTATATAAGAAAATGGGATACTTTATAAACAAAAAGTATATCTACAAGCAACAAAATAAACTTTTATTCTTATACTCCAAATAAAAACAGTATCTTTGCAGTTGAATTATATATCAAATATATAAACTATGAGTATAACTACAGGAACTAAAATAAACCAATTACTGGCGACCGTTGATCATTCAGGCTTACTTTTCTCTGGATGGCTGAAGTCTCAGGGATATTCCGAACAGTTACAAAAGCGCTATCGGGATTCTAAATGGCTAACATCCTTGACAAGAGGCGTTATGTATAGGACCGGAAGCAAACTGTCGGCTTTTGCAGCGTTAGCTTCCTGCAATGTTCAAACAGGTACGAATCTGCGTATCGCAGCCCATTCTGCACTAGAGTTTGCAGGTTTCAATCATTATGTACCAATGGGCAAGCCTGTGTTGACTGTTGCATTGGCAGACCTCTGTAAACGTCCGGCATGGATGATAGATGACAAGTTTGATATGACATTCAGGACTTTTAATACAGATACTTTCAGCTCCATAGAAGTTAGTACAAAAAACACGGATAGTGGTAAACTGATAATATCATCTCCAGAATTAGCATTCTTGGAGTGTCTGCTATTGGCACCGAAATATTACGATTATGTAGATTTGTATTATATAATGGAACAATTAACAACGCTAAGAAGCGACATTGTTCAGCATCTTTTGGAGACCACCAATAATTATCGAGTAAAACGACTTTTTTTATATATGGCAGAAAAAGCAGGGCACTATTGGTTCGAAGAGATTTGTCTTGATAAGTTAGACTTAGGTTCTTCCAAGCTGCGACTGTCTTCAAACGGTACATATATATCAAAGTATAAAATAACAATACCCAAATCATTAAGTGATTATGAAGGATAAATACAAGAAGCAAGTGGCATTACTGATTAGGATCATGCCATCTGTCTACAAAATAAAAGAGTTTGCAGTGCACGGAGGCACAGCTATAAACCTATTTCACAAAAATATGCCTAGGTACTCCGTTGACATTGATATTACCTATACCCCTATTGAATCTCGTGAAATGAGCCTGAAAGCCATTAACTCAAAGCTTCTTGAAGTAAAACAAAGCATCGAGAAAAGTATTCCTGGTTGTAAGGTTGTGCATAAACCAAACGTGTGGAAGCTGCTTTGTACTTATGAAGAAGCAATGGTAAAGATTGAAGTGAATGGTACAAAAAGGGGCATAATTGGTGATACTGTCGATATGCCTCTTTGCGAAAAGGCACGAGCTGAATTTAGTATGGGATGTAAGGCTCGCACAGTGTCTTTTAGCCAATTGTATGGAGGTAAAATCACCGCAGCTTTAAGCCGTCAGCATCCACGTGATTTGTTTGATTGCAAATACATGAATATTGATTCATTTAACTTGGTGAAAGATGGCTTTATGCTATGTCTATTAGGCAGTGATAAACCTTTGATAGAGTCTTTACAGCCAAACGATATAGACCAAACTGATGCTCTGGAAAATCAGTTTGCAGGAATGTCAGATATACCATTTGAATATACGGACTATTTATCTGCAAGAATTGCCTTGCTTGATATGGTCAATTCCAGTTTGACTGATACGGATAAAGAATTCCTTTTGTCCTTCGAAATGGGTGATCCGGATTGGGATAAATGTAGCGTAGGTGATTTATCGAAATATCCTTCGGTACAATGGAAGTTGCTCAATATTGATACACTTAAAAAGAGCAATATTAAGAAGTTCAATCAAGGGATTACTAAATTGAGAACATATTTAGGAAAATAACTACCTTACATTCAAGAAATCTTTTCCAATTTGACGGATAAGAAAAGTAATACAGACTTTGTAGCATTACGAAAGGCTCTTCCAACTGCGGAAGGGCCTTTTTCAATTATACAGAGTTTAGTTTCAGAGTTCAGTTTGACGATATAATTGAAATACCGTTAAAATCAGAGGGTTAAAAGAATACTTATTTCTTCTGGGGATAAATCTGCTGTTCCTTTGCAGACGAAATTCAAAACACAATAACAAAACAGACGAAATATGAGTCCATTTTTAATCTTTGCTTCCGTACTGACAATCATCTATATCATCTACTATGCAGCAAACATTACGCTGGATATGCGCAAAAAGAAAGATGCTCAGAATACCGACGAGGTGGAATCCTTTGACGTATCACAGATGAATGGTAATGATGAACCTATTGAAGTTTCAGAGGATGGCGATGGCTTCACCCTCACAAAGTTTAAAGACCAGCTTCAAAATATAACGGCGTTGCCCCATCAAGAATCCAGGCCAAAGGATTTTGAACAACCTGAGACTGTGCAAGCAGAGAATCCTGATGAACCACAGGAGGTAACGGATGAAGATAATAACATGAAGCTTACCTTCTTCGATAATATGAATGAAATCAGTCCTGAATACTCAGTTCAGCTAGAGAGACAGGAATTTAAGAATGCCCTGCTTTCAAAAGGTGCTCTTCGAAATCTCATTAAAATAAAAGAGAAGCGCAATGAGGTATAAGAACAGCTTGCGTTTGCTCTCCCTAGGATTTCTTGCTACCTGTGTGCAGAAAAGCTATGCAAAGTGTGGTAATGTTGATTACAGTTGGGGGGCTGATGCCCTTGCAAATGCCCACAATTATATAGTGACCATGATGCTCTATTGCTTATATCTCATATATGCAATCGCCTCAATTGTAGTAATTTACGCAAGTTTGCAAATCTATATCAAGATGAATACAGGTGAAGAAGGAGTAACAAAAGACATTATAACGGTTGTCGGAGCTTGCCTCTTTATGATTGGTGCATCTATCGTATTCCCGGCATTCTTCGGATATCGTATCTAACCTGAATAATTCATATTAACAAAAAAAGAAGCTGTATTTCTTGTGTAATTCAAGAAAAAGTATTAACTTTAAAGTATTCAAAATCAAATTAATACATACAGCTTCTATGTGCAAAAATACAACA
>Ga0183095_10120_pt1 | contig 71563 bp, 64 predicted proteins | sample BioMet4_FD_130346 | JGI IMG/M metagenome (GOLD analysis project Ga0183095, IMG submission 130346) | Microbial communities from bioreactor (seeded with sewage sludge) at LBNL, California, USA - Biofuel metagenome 4 (v2) (version 3) | ecosystem: Engineered > Bioreactor > Anaerobic > Unclassified ... | reverse complement strand
TTAGACAATATGTAATGGCCTCACATTTGTAGATTCGCGGATTTACCTGTAGACTGTTGATTGTTAACGTCAATGGTAAACAGGAATTACCGCATACAAAAGGAGGCCACTAAATGAATACTAACACAATCTACGTCGGAATGGATGTACACAAAGAATCTTTTTCTCTCTGCTGCTATTCGATCGAGAAGGACGAAGCTTCTCACCAGCAGAAGATCGGAGCTGATTACAGGCTCATCCTGAAATATCTCGGGAGCATGCGCGGAGTATTCGGCGAAGATACCGAATTCGTATGCGGTTATGAAGCCGGCTGTCTTGGCTTTACGCTATACAGGCAGTTGACCGATCTGAATGTCAAATGCATTATCCTTGCTCCTACAACAATGATGGCAGAGCAGGGAAGAAAGAGGATCAAGACTGACAAGAGAGACGCAGTATTGATAGCAAGGTGTCTCGCTTATCACACATATCATGCGGTGCATATACCTACGGAGCAGGATGAACAGATAAAGGAGTACATCCGCATGAGGGACGACCACAGGCTTGCACTTAAGAAGGACAAACAGCAGATCCTTTCATTCTGCCTGAGACACGGGTTCCAGTACACAGAAACAAACAGCCGCTGGACACAGGCACACATAAACTGGCTGCGTAAACTTGAGCTTGAAGGCCTTTACCAGGAGACAATGGCCGAATACCTGATGACCTTTGACAGGCTGACTGAGGTCATTGAGCGGCTCGACAAACGCATTGCAGGACTTGCTGAGCAGGATACATATCGCAGCAATGTAAAAAAGCTCACCTGTTTCATGGGCGTAAAAACACAGACTGCGCTTGCCGTGCTCGTCGAGGTCGGAGACTTCAATCGTTTTGCAAGAGCTGAGAACATTGCCGCCTATATCGGTCTGGTCCCCGGAGAGGATTCCAGCGGTGGAGACAAGCAGCGGCTCAGTATCACTAAAGCCGGAAACACTCATGTGCGGCGACTGCTTATCGAAGCTGCCCAGTCCTACAGCCGGGGAGTGGTCGGGTACAAATCAAAGGCTCTTAAGGAACGGCAGGAAGGAAATCCACCGGAGGTCATCGCCTACGCAGATAAAGCCAACACGCGCCTACGGCGCCGCTATTATCATATGATCCTTCAAAACGGAAGGAAAGCAAATGTCGCTAAAACAGCAATTGCAAGAGAGCTCATGTGCTTCATGTGGGGAATGGTAACAGGCAATATTGAAGCACGTATATGACAGCACTCCGGTTCCGTCAAGGCTGCAGCCCTGCTGCACCGCCTGCGGCGGCAGGGCCTTGACCTACCGTCGCACCGTCATGATCCATAGTCATGCCATGTAAGATGGCTTACGCCACTCACATGGCCACAACAAACAACTGAACACACCCTGAAGAGGTTTCAGCTTCTTCGAGGTCTGAGCTATCTACGAACACACTATGTTGGCACAGGTGACTGTGATCCACGCTTTTAGACAGTAGAGCTCCCGGCAGACCATTGACCTGCGGTACCCAATCCGCGTATATCAGAGTGGCCAAGGCCGTGGACTGATACGTCTGAAGCCTCTTCAGGATGTGCTCAGTTACAAAAATGATTTCCTGTTAATTTGCTCTTGACAGGAGGCCATTACATATCAGTGTGTCTATTCCTATATCTTTTTCGAAAGAGGTCCGGTTTCATGATCAATGAGACAATTCAGGCAGTGAAAGAGGCCGAGGCGAAGGCGGAATCCGCCGTTGCGGAAGCGGAAAAGAAAGCGGAAGATCTGAGAAAGGCCGCCGTTTCGGAGGCTCAGAATCTTAAGAAGCAGACAGAAGCAGACAATCGTCAGTCAGCGGAGGACCAGATCAGCAAGGTCAAAGCGGAAGGCGAAAAGGCTGCTGAAGATGCCCAGGCAGTGACACGGAAAGATGTGGATGCCCTGAAGGCGGGCGCGGCGCTCAGAGAAGAGGAAGCCGTGTCGGCTGTCATTTCCGATCTGATTGACTGAAAGAACGTCTCCGGCCGGGAAGAGCCGGAACGGTCATATGGTTTGAATTTGTCTTCGGAAGGGGGTTCTCCGTATGTCTGTCATGCCGATGCAGAAGCTCAGCATCTGCGCGCATAAATCAAATAGAAAAGCGGTTCTTGAAACGCTGCAGCAGTTCGGGGCGATGGAAATTATCCCGGATGCCATCGACGATCAGGAACTTGAGAAAATGAACACATCCGAAGCCCGCGCACAGTTCGAACGCGATGCCGAACTGGCGGACCAGGCACTTGAAATCCTGGACCGCTATGCGCCGGGAAATAAGGCCGGTCTGGCCATGCTTCAGGGAAATGAAGAACTGACATCGGCTGACGTCAGGCAGGTCGCCCTGAAACAGGGCGAGTGCATCAAGCAGGCCTCGTCCATTTTATCCTTTGAAAAAGCAATCAATGAATGCAGGGGAAATATCCTGAAAGACGAAAACCAGAAGGAAGCTCTCATTCCCTGGATGAGCCTTGACGTGCCGATGACTTTTTCCGGCACGGAAAAGACGGCCGCCTTTATCGGGACGGTTTCCGGCGTCTATGACGATGCGGGTTTTTCCGCTGCGCTTCTGGAAAAAGATCCGGGTCTGGATGCGGTCAGCACGAAGACTCTTTTCACTGAAAATGATGCAACGAATATCACGGCGATCTGCCTGAAAAAGGATGCCGAGAAGACCGAAGCGGCCCTGCGGGCACTCGGATTCTCAAAACCGGCGCAGCCGGCGATGGGGATTCCGAAGCAGGTCTCCGAAGACTGCGACCGGGACATCGATAAGCAGAACAGTGAAATCGAAAATCTCAAAAAGAAAATCGCGGCCATGGCACCGGAAAGGGAAAACCTGAAGATTGTCGCGGACTATTACCGCACACGGGCTGAGAAATACCGCGTGCTGGGAACGATTCCGCAGTCGAAGCAGGCTTTCTTCCTGGAAGGCTGGGTCCCTGCCGTTCAGGCCGACCGCATTTCCAAGCTTCTGTCCGACCGCTATCACGCGGTTGTGGAAAAAGAGGAAGTCAGGGAAGACGAAGTTGAGCCGACCGTGCTCCATAACAATAAATTCTCGCAGTGTGCCGAAGGTATTCTGGCATCCTACGGACTTCCGCAGCACGGCAAGGTCGATCCGACGACGATCATGAGCTTCTTCTATGTTTTCTTCTTCGGGATGATGCTTTCCGATGCGGCCTACGGCATTATCATGGCAGCGGCGACCTTCATCATTCTCCGGAAATTCCCGCGCATGAAGACGGGCACGAAGAAAATGTTCCAGCTTTTCTTCTGGTGCGGGCTTTCCACCGTTTTCTGGGGTTTTATGTTCGGAGGATTTTTCGGAAATGCCATCGACGTGATTGCCAAGACGTTCTTCGGCTATACCGGCGCGACGCCGATCCTGAAGCCTCTGTGGTTCGATCCGCTGACGCATCCGATGGTCCTTCTGATCTGGTGCATGCTGTTCGGCTGCATCCATCTTTTTACAGGTCTCGGAATCAAGGGCTTTGAGGAACTGCAGCATCATCAGATCTGGGATTTCATCTGCGATGTGCTGGCCTGGTATGTTTTCCTGATGGGACTGATCCTGCTTCTCCTTCCGTCGCAGCTGTTTGCGAACATTGCCCAGATGACGATCGTCTTCCCGGTGTGGCTGAGCCAGGCTGCGAAATGGATGTCGATCCTCGGAGCCGTTTTCATTGTCGTGACTTCCGGGCGGGAGAACCGGAACTGGGCAATCCGGATTGCACTGGGTGCCTATAATCTGTACGGCGTGACGGGCTGGCTTTCGGATGTGCTTTCTTATTCCAGACTTCTTGCTCTCGGTCTGGCCACGGGCGTCATCGCATCGGTCGTCAATACGATGGGATCCATGCTCGGAGGCGGAGTCGGAGGAGCCATCTTCTTCATTGTCGTCTTCCTGATCGGACATACCATGAACATGGCCATCAACCTGCTGGGTGCTTATGTCCACACGAACCGTCTGCAGTTTGTTGAATTTTTCGGAAAGTTTTATGATGCCGGAGGAAAAACCTTCGAGCCATTTACCACAAACACAAAATATATTGAAGTGAAAGAGGAGGCAAAGGTATGAATGATTTTGGTATTGTCATGGGCTTGCTGGGAGCTTGCGCAGCTGTTTTCCTTGCCGGATGCGGATCTGCTGTCGGTGTCGGCATTGCCGGCCAGGCAGCTTCCGGAGTCGTTACGGAAGATCCGGGTAAATTCGCACAGGTTCTGATCCTGCAGCTGATTCCCGGTACGCAGGGTATTTACGGCCTGCTGGTAGGCTTCATTACACTTTCGAAGATTGGCGTCCTCGGCGGAAACCCGACATCCATGAGCTTTGTCACAGGACTCCTGATTCTTGCAGGCTGCCTGCCGGTCGGAATCGTCGGTCTCATTTCCGGTATCGCTCAGGGCAAGTGCTCCGCAGCGGCAATCGGCATCGTTGCAAAAAGACCGGATCAGTTCGGTAAATCCATGCTGTTCCCGGCCATGGTCGAAACCTACGCCATCCTTTCTCTGCTGATCTCGATTCTGGCAGTCACGAATATCCCGATTTCATGATCCGGGAACTTTCCTCCGGGAAAGTATTTTGCGTGCCGAAAGGGAAAGGGGAAACACGATGGCAGGGATAGACAAGATTACAGGCGAAATCCTGCAGGAAGCGCAGGATAAAGCGAAAGAAATCCTCGCCCAGGCTGAAGAAGCCGCGGGCAGCGTGCGAAGCGCTGCCGAAAAAGAGGCTTCTCAGATGAAGGCTCTTGCGGCGGAACAGTCGGATCGGGAAGTGCGGAATTATGCCGCACGAATCAAATCCTCGATCGACATCCAGAGAAAGAAAGAGATGCTTGCGGCCAGGCAGGAAATCATCAATGACGTGATTGACAAAGCCTACCGGAAACTGGATCAGCAGGACGATGCGTCTTATTTTGAAATGATCAGGAAGCTGCTTTCGAAATCGGTCAGCCCGGAAGAGGGAACAATCCTGTTTTCAGAGAAAGACCTGAAAAGGATGCCTCAGGGATTTGAGGCGGAGATTGCGAAAATTGCTTCGGAAAAGGGCGGAAGCCTGAAGCTGTCCGAAACACCGGGCCGGATTGACAACGGCTTTGTGCTTTCCTACGGCGGAATCGAAGAGAACTGTTCTCTGAAGGCAATCTTCGATTCGAAGAAAGACGAGATTCAGGATAAGGCATACCACATCCTGTTTGCATAAGGAGCATGGAATGGCATCAGATTGGGATTATACCTATGCGGTAGCAAGAATACGTGTTCTCGAGACGCAGCTTCTGTCCGACAGCGACATAGGCTCGATGATCGCGATGAAGGATGAGAATGCCGTGCTGTCCTTCCTGAAAGATAAGGGATGGGGAGATGCGGTTTCCGGCAATGACCCGGTAAAGGTCCTCGAGGCTGAAGAAAAGAAGATCTGGAAGCTCATGAAAGAGCTCGGGGTCGACTTTTCCGTTTTTAACGTGCTTTCTTATCCCAACCTTTATCACAATCTGAAAGCGGCCGTCAAGGGAGTCTGCACTTCCGATGACAGCCCGAGCGCATTTTATACGGATGACCGGTACGGACGCGAGGAAATGATGCGGATCCTCCGCGACAAGGACTACAGCGCCCTTCCCGTTCATATGCGGCTCTGTGCGGAAGAAGCCTATGAAAGCATGCTTCATTCCCGCGACGGACAGATGTGCGACATCATCATCGACCGTGCCTGCCTGGATGCGATGGAAGCAGAAGGAAAGAAATCGAAAGACCGGATCATTTCCGACTATGCGGAATCCGTTGTCGATGTAACGAATATCAAAGTGGCTGTCCGTGCCGCGAAGACGAAGAAATCGCTGGAATTCCTGCACAAGGCACTGGCCCCGTGCAAGGCTTTCGACGTTCGTCAGCTGGCGCAGGCGGCATCGTCCGGTGGGGACGCGCTGATGGATTTCCTGAATTCCGCCGGATTTGCCGAAGCGGCGGAAGCCCTGAAGTCTTCGCCGTCCGCATTTGAAAGATGGTGCGACAACCAGACGATTGAGACGATCAAGCCTCAGAAGTACCAGGTATGCACGGTCGGACCGCTGGTAGCCTATGTGCTGGCGCGGGAAAATGAGATCAAGACCGCGCGCATCATCCTGACCTGCAAGGCAAACGGACTGCCGGAAGAGGAAATCCGGGAAAGAACGAGGGAAATGTATGTCTAATATCGCAGTCATGGGAGATTACGACAGCATCTACGGATTTGCCACGCTGGGTCTGGATACTTTTCCCGTCAGTACCAAAGAGGAAGGATCGCAGATCCTGAAAAAGCTGGCAGACGGCGAGTACGGAATCATTTACATGACAGAGGCTCTGGCGGAAATCCTGAAAGAAGAAAGAGAAAGATACAGCAGCCGGATCACGCCGGCCATCATCCTGATCCCGGGCATTTCCGGAAATACGGGCGAAGGGGTAAAGAAGGTCAAGGCTTCCGTAGAGCAGGCGGTCGGATCCGATATTCTGTTCGGGGATATGAAGGAAGGAGAAACTCAATGAGCACAGGCGTAATCAAAAAAGTAGCAGGACCTCTGGTTATCGCGACGGGCATGCGTGACGCCAATATGTTTGACGTCGTCCGTGTCAGCGAACAGCGTCTGATCGGTGAAATCATCGAGATCCACGGAGATCAGGCTTCCATCCAGGTTTACGAAGAGACTTCGGGACTTGGCCCGGGCGAGCCGGTTGAATCCATGGATGTTCCGCTGTCCGTTGAACTGGGACCGGGACTCATCGGCTCCATTTACGACGGCATTCAGCGTCCTCTGAACGGAATCATGGAGAAGACGCATTCAAATAACCTGACGAGGGGCATTGAAGTGCCTTCTCTGGATCGTACGAAGAAATGGGACTTTGAGGCGACGGCGAAAGCGGGCGACGAAGTCATTTCCGGCGACATTCTCGGAACCGTTGAAGAAACTCCTGTCGTGACGCAGAAGATCATGGTGCCGTACGGAATCGAAGGAACTATCAAAGACATCAAGTCCGGTTCCTTTACCGTGGAAGAAACCATCGCGGTCATCGCTACGAAGGACGGCGATAAAGAACTGACGCTCATGCAGAAATGGCCGGTCCGAAAAGGCCGTCCGTATAAGGAAAAACTTCCGCCGGCAAAGCCTCTGATCACAGGACAGAGGGTCATCGACGCATTCTTCCCGATCGCCAAGGGCGGCGTTGCAGCCGTTCCGGGACCGTTCGGATCCGGCAAGACCGTCATTCAGCATCAGCTGGCAAAATGGGCGGAAGCAGACATCGTCGTTTACATCGGCTGCGGCGAGCGCGGCAATGAGATGACGGATGTTCTGAATGAGTTCCCCGAACTGAAGGATCCGCGCACGGGAGAATCGCTGATGAAGCGTACGATCCTGATTGCAAATACTTCCGATATGCCGGTTGCCGCACGTGAAGCTTCCATTTACACCGGAATCACGATGGCAGAATATTTCCGCGACATGGGATACTCCGTCGCGCTGATGGCTGACTCGACTTCCCGCTGGGCAGAAGCCCTCCGCGAAATGTCCGGACGTCTGGAAGAGATGCCCGGCGAGGAAGGCTACCCCGCATACCTCGGATCCCGTCTGGCACAGTTCTACGAACGCGCCGGCCATGTCATTTCCCTCGGGAAAGAAGGAAGGGAAGGACAGCTTTCCGCAATCGGTGCGGTCTCGCCTCCCGGCGGTGATATTTCCGAACCGGTTTCCCAGGCGACGCTCCGTATTGTCAAGGTGTTCTGGAGCCTGGATGCCGAACTTGCGCATCAGAGACATTTCCCGGCAATCAACTGGCTGACTTCCTACAGTCTGTATCTGGATGACATGGGCCCGTGGTTCAATGCCAACGTCAATCCGGAATGGATGAAGACAAGACAGAGGCTAATGAGCCTTCTGCAGGATGAAGCCTCCCTCAATGAAATCGTCAAGATGGTCGGCATGGATGCGCTTTCTCCTCAGGACCGTCTGAAAATGGAAGCAGCGCGGTCTATCCGTGAGGACTTCCTTCATCAGAACTCCTTCGATGTCATCGATACCTATACTTCGCTTCCGAAGCAGTTCAACATGATGAAGCTGGTGTATGCGTTCTACGAAGAAGGAAGCAAGGCCCTTGATCAGGGCGCGGCCATCAATGATCTTGTCAACATGAAGGTCCGTGAACAGATCGGACGCTATAAGTACACGCAGGAAGAAGAAATTCAGGCAGAATACGACAGAATCTGCGGGGAACTGACGACGGAGATCGCCGGCCTCGTGGGAAAGGAGGACCGGTAAATGCCTAAGGAATATCGTACCATTCAGGAGGTCGCCGGACCTTTAATGCTCGTGAAGAGCGTCGAGAACGTCAAGTACGACGAACTCGGTGAAATTGAGCTTTCCGACGGAGAGACACGCCGCTGCAAGGTCCTTGAGATTGACGGAGGCAATGCTCTCGTCCAGCTCTTTGAACCGTCCACCGGCATTAACTTAAGCGACAGCAAGGTGCGTTTTCTCGGCCGCTCCATGGAACTGGGCGTTTCGGAAGACATGCTCGGCCGCGTTTTCGACGGCCTCGGCCGTACGATCGACAACGGACCGGAAATCCTTCCGGATGAAAGGAAAGACATCAACGGCCTGGCGATGAACCCGGCGGCACGTGCCTATCCTTCCGAATTCATCCAGACCGGAGTTTCCGCCATCGACGGACTGAACACGCTGGTCAGGGGACAGAAGCTGCCGATCTTCTCGGCATCCGGTCTGCCGCATGCCAAGCTGGCCGCACAGATCGCAAGACAGGCTAAAGTTGTCGGAACGGATGAACCATTTGCCGTCGTCTTCGCAGCGATGGGCATTACCTTCGAGGAAGCGAACTTCTTCACGCAGTCCTTCCGTGAGACCGGAGCCATCGACCGTACGGTTCTTTTCATCAATCTGGCAAATGACCCGGCAGTCGAGCGAATTTCCACTCCGCGCATGGCGCTGACGGCAGCCGAGTACCTGGCTTTTGAAAAAGACATGCACGTTCTCGTCATCCTGACGGATATCACGAACTATGCAGATGCGCTGCGTGAAGTTTCCGCAGCACGGAAGGAAGTCCCGGGACGCCGCGGATATCCGGGCTATATGTACACGGACCTGGCTTCCATTTATGAAAGAGCAGGACGGCAGAGAGGCAAGAAGGGTTCCATCACGATGATCCCGATCCTGACGATGCCGGAAGATGACATCACGCACCCGATTCCTGACCTGACAGGCTACATTACGGAAGGTCAGATCATCCTGAGCCGTGAACTTTACCGCAAGGGCGTCACGCCGCCGATCGATGTTCTTCCGTCTCTGTCACGACTGAAGGATAAAGGCATCGGTGAGGGCAAGACGCGTGAAGACCACGCGGCCACGATGAACCAGCTGTTTGCCGCCTATGCCCGCGGCAAGGATGCCAAGGAACTGATGGTCATCCTCGGAGAGGCAGCCCTTTCCGACATCGACCTGATTTACGCGAAATTCGCGGATGAATTCGAAGAGAAGTACATTTCCCAGGGATATGATACCGACCGCACGATTCAGGAAACACTGGATATCGGCTGGGATCTTCTGAGAATCCTTCCGAGATCCGAGCTGAAACGAATCAACGACAAGATGCTGGATCAGTATTACGATAAGAAATAACGGTCCGCGGAAACAGAAAGAAGCAAAGAGGTAAGCGCAGATGGCAGCAGCCCAGGTAAAGCCGACCCGGATGGAGCTGACCAGGCTCAAGAAAAAGCTGGTCACCGCCGTCAAAGGCCACAGGCTCTTAAAAGATAAACGCGATGAACTCATGAGAGAGTTCCTGAATCTGGTGCGCGAAAATATGGAACTCCGGCTGAAGGTCGAGGCAGGCATCAAAAAGGCGAATACCAATTTCGTTGTCGCCAAGGCAGACATGTCGGAGGAAACCCTGCGGACAGCCCTGATGGCGCCGAAACAGGAAGTGAGCCTCAAGGAAGGCACCAAGAACGTCATGAGCGTCAACATTCCGGTGTTCAGCTATGACACGAGGACGCCGGATCCGAACGACATTTATTCCTATGGATTTGCCTTTACTTCAAGCGACCTGGACGGTGCGGTCAAATCACTCAGCGATGTTTTTCCGGACATGCTGAAGCTGGCGGAATCGGAAAAATCCTGCCAGCTGATGGCGGCCGAAATCGAAAAGACGCGCCGCCGCGTCAATGCGCTTGAGCATGTCATTATCCCGGAGACGCAGGAAGGCATCAAGTATATTACGATGAAGCTGGATGAGAATGAACGCAGCACGCAGATCCGGCTGATGAAAGTCAAGGACATGATGCTTCAGGAAGCCCATCATTACAAAGAAAAGGAATAAAAGATTTGCTGAAACGAATTCTGAGGATAGCGGTTCTTCTGTTTGTTTTTGCGGGCGGAGTCATCGTCTTTTCAGGTCTTATGAATCATGATGTAACCGAAAGCGCGTCGGATCTTTCTGATCCGACGCTTCCTGTCATGTGCATAGATGTGAACGGAAACAAGGCAGACCGCATGTACGGGTATACCATGGAAATGGATGCATCGAATCTGCGAGACACGCTGATTCCGATGACGAATGACCAGGAACTGACGGTTTCCTACAAAGCCAACGGCAGCAAAGTCAATTCCGTCTCCTATGAGATTACGGCACCGGATACCGGCGAAGTGGTTGCCAATGCCAAGATCGGAAATTTCAAGGAGGACGGGGATTATCAGACGGCAAGCTTTACGCTGGATGCCGCCATTTTAATGAACCGGGAATATCCGATCTGCTTCACGCTTGAAACTCCCGGCCGAGATATCCGGTATTATTCGAGACTCATCCAGAGGGCTGACCCGCTGACCGATAAATACATTCAGTTCGTCTATGATTTCTATGAAACCTGTACGAACAAATCCGGAGCGGCAAACCTCAATACATATCTGGAGACGGACGAGACCGTCACCAATACCTCCTATACCAGCGTCAACCTGAAATCGACTTTTGACCAGCTGACCTGGGGTTCGCTGAACCCGCGGATCATCCGGAAGGCGGTTCCGTCGATTAAGGAAATCAATTCCCAGACCTGCTCCATCGTCATGAATTATCTGATCAGCGCCGAAGATGAAAATAACAGGACGGAGTATTACCATGTGTGGGAATTCTACCGCCTGCGCTATTACAACGGCCGCATGATGGTCCTCAATTTCAACCGGAAAGCCCTGCAGTGCTTCGACCCGGAGAATCTTCCGTCCGTATCGACAGACGGAGTCGAACTGGGAATTTCTACGAAGGACGTTCCGTACGCAGCAAACCAGAACGGCAATATCGTGGCATTTGTCCAGGACGGAGCCCTGTGGGAGTTCAACAACACAGCCCAGAAGATTTCACAGGTCTTTTCTTTCCATCAGGACGATGAAAGCGGCGACGAGAGATACGATCACAGCGATTACGGAATCCGGATCATCCGCGTCGAAGACGGCGGGGATATTGATTTTCTAGTGTACGGCTATATGAACCGGGGAGATCATGAAGGAAAACAGGGGGTGGCCCTGTGTCATTTCTCGGGCGAGGGATACTACGTCGAGGAGAAAGCCTTCATTCCATTTGCCAAATCGAGCGAATATCTGGAACAAGACATCAGCAGGCTGTGCTATGTAAATCCTTCGGGAGTCTGCTTCCTTTACCTGGAACGGGCGGTCTACCGCATCGACCTGACGGCGCGCTCCTGTTCGGAAATCCTGACGGACATCGATCCGGACTGCTTCGTTTCCGCATCTTCGCAGGACAAGATCGCCTGGATGGATGAAATGAAGCCGGACGGCTCGACAAACCTGACGCTGATGGATCTGGATACGGAATCCAAACAGTCGGTCGCGGCGGAGAGCGGGACCTACCTGCGCACGGTCGGCTTCATCAATGAGGACTTCGTCTACGGCATTGCCAATCAGGGAGACCTGGTTACGCGGGCGGCCGGCGACACGTTCTTTGTCATGAAAAAACTGGTCATCATGTCGATTGACGGAACCGTCGTCAAGACTTATGATCCGGACAATTACTGGATCAGCGGCATTACGATCAAAACAGGACTGATTGAACTGGACCGCGTCACAAAGGATGCGGACGGCAATTATGTTTCCGGGTCGACGGACAACATCATGAACAATAAACAGGCATCCGCAGCAGGCGTGACCATCAGCGCGAAAAATACAAAGCGCCAGGGAACCGTGATTACGCTGAAAATGTCTGTCACGGTCAAGAACCTTTCACCGCTGGTCAGCAAAATGCAGATCCGTTCTCCGGGCTCGGACAGCGTTGATCCGGGAGTTCCGTCTTCGGATCCGTATAAGCTTTACTACGTCTATACTTACGGAGCACTTTCCGATATCTGCACGGATCCTTCACAGGCCGTTCAGGAAGCGGACGCCGGAGTCGGAGTCGTCGTCAATCAGGAAGGCCAGTACATTTACGAGCGGGGAAATACGGATACGGAAGCGGAACTCGGAAATGATGAAATTGCGGAGGCTTTCAAAGCACAGACGCTGAACGCGGCAGATCTTCAGAGCACTCTGGGCGACTCAGGCACGGTCATGAACCTGACCGGCTGCACGCTGGAGGAAGCTCTCTATCAGGTGAGTGAAGGACATCCGGTCATTGCCAGGACTTCCGACGGGGGCACAGTCCTGATTGTCGGGTACAACCGCTATAATACAAGACTTTATAATTATGACACCGGCGAACATTACTGGTACGGAATCAATGACAGCAAGACAGAGTTTGCGAACGGCGGAAACGTCTTCTTAACTTATATCGAACCGGATCAGACGGTCAAAGGAGGATCATAAATGGATTCAAGAAATGTACAGCTGGCTCAAAGCCTGGTGAATTATTCCGTAAAATGCGGCAAAGGCGACAAGGTCTACATTCAGTATGTCGGAAAGGATACGACAGAGCTTGCCCGGGCAATCATCAAGGAAGTCTACGCAGCGGGCGGCCGTCCTTTTGTTCATTTCCGGGATACGGCAGTGGAACGCGAAATCCTGTTCCACGCGGATGAAGAGCAGCTGAAATTCCAGGCAAAGCTGGATGCCGCGGAAATGAAGGCGATGGATTGCTTCATCGGCGTGCGCGGCGCGGACAACGCGGCGGAGTTCTCGGATGTTCCCCAGGACCGCATGGAAATGTATGAGAAGCTTTACCAGACTCCGGTGCATATGAAGATCCGTGTGCCGAAGACGCGCTGGGTCATCCTGCGCTATCCGAACGCCTCGATGGCGCAGTCGGCCAACATGTCGGTCGAAGCTTTTGAAGATTTTTATTACAAGGTCTGCTGCCTGGACTATGCGAAAATGGGCAAGGCCATGAAGGCGCTCGTCAGGTATATGGAGAAAACGGACAGGGTGCGCATGGTCGGACCGGACACGGACATCAGTTTCTCCATCAAGGGAATTCCGGCCATTCCGTGTGCGGGAGAGCTGAACATTCCGGACGGCGAAGTCTTCACGGCACCGGTAAAGAATTCCATCAACGGCACCATTTCCTACAATACGCCGAGCCCGATGCAGGGCTTCACGTTTGAGAAAATCAGCCTGACGTTCAAGGACGGAAAGATTGTCAGGGCGACGGCAAATGATACGGAACGCATCAATAAGATTTTTGATATGGATGCCGGCGCACGCTATGTCGGGGAATTCTCTTTCGGGATCAATCCGTATGTGCTGCATCCGATGAAGGATATCCTGTTTGACGAGAAGATCAGCGGCTCGATCCATTTCACGCCGGGAGCCTGCTACGATGAAGCTCCGAACGGAAACCACAGCGCGCTGCACTGGGACCTGGTATGGATCCAGAGAAAAGATTACGGCGGCGGCGAAGTGTATTTCGATGATAAGCTGATCCGCAAGGACGGACTGTTCGTCGTGAAGGAACTGCTTTGCTGCAACCCGGAGAATCTGAAGTAAACCGGCTGCGGGTTGCAGAATGCCCGGCTGTCAGATTCCCTGCGCTGCAGAATGCCATCCTGTGAAAACATTGGCGGAGACAGCCTGATTTCCGATAACTGAATCACAGAATCATCCCCCTCCGAGGACCGTTCAAACGAAGTGCGTTCCGCAGGAGGGGGATGTTTGATTCTGTGATGAGGTTATCTGGAAATCGTGATGTCGGAGCCAGTTTTCACGGGAGGCATTCCGCAGCACAGGGCAAAGCTTTACAGATGCCTGTTCTGCAGAGTGGAGCCGGATTTACGGAAGCAGGAAGAGTCAGGCCAGGGCCTGGTTCTTGACCTGCGTCAGTGCTTTTGCGACTGCCGGGATCAGGAGGATGACGACTGTCAGCGCCGCCTCGGCTCCGATGTAAATTCCGTTGTAGGAAAGAGAATAGATGACCGGGGACATGTTCCAGTCAGCAGCATAGACGCCGAAGAAAATGATGCCCGATAAGACTGCGAAGAAATAGCGTCCGAGCACTCCGAAGAGATAGCCAATCAGAAGTCCGTGCTTCTTATTCGAGAAAAAGCCCGAGATTCCGAGTGCTCCGAAAGCAAACGGATAATCGACGAGCAGCTGCGGGATGCTCAGGATATACGGATCGATGATGAGCTGCAGAAGACCGTAGGCCACGCCGGCCATGATGCCGACATAGGGACCGTACCAATATCCGATCAGCGTGACAAAAAGCATGGAGCACAGAGTCAGGGAACCGCCCATCGGGAAATGGACGATCTTGATGAACGAAGCGACAACGGCAAGCGCAATGGCCGCTGCGGCAAAAGCAAGTTTCTTGGCATCGACTTTTTTCTTTTTTCCTGCAATGGCGGAAATCAGGATAAGGATGAGAAAACAGATAATGGCTGCGACGAAATAGCCGCCGGTCGACAGGGTAAAGCTTCCGTCGCCGTTAGACGTGACAAAGAAATTCAGCATATGAGTGCCTCCTTACGCCGGTATGATCCGGATCAAGTAATAAGGGTTATGTGCGCTGCACATTCTCAGCCCCAAGGGGCTCCCCCAGCAACGGCTCTATGATAGCCTGTTTGCAGGAGCGTGTCAACCGTGAAATAAAATTGTCTTCCGGATTCTCAGATGGGAAATGAAACTGCCTGTAGTATTGGACAATTGCCTCATTTGCCCCTATAATATTGATTCATACGGAGGATCATTCTGAAATGGAAAAGCTAATTACGGTCAGGGAAATCTATAAGGATACGCAGAAATATCTCGATCAGAAAATCAAAATCGGCGGCTGGGTCAGAAGCATCCGCGATTCAAAATCATTCGGATTCATGGTTGTGCATGACGGCACGTTCTTTGAAACGCTGCAGGTTGTCTTCCATGACCAGATGGAAAATTTCGATGCGGTCTGCCGTCTGAACGTCGGTGCAGCCGTCATTGTTTCCGGTACGCTGGTTGCGACGCCGGAGGCAAAGCAGCCGTTTGAGATCCAGGCGGATACCGTGGAAGTTGAAGGCGATTCCGCGCCGGATTATCCGCTGCAGAAGAAACGCCATTCGCTGGAATACCTGCGCACGATGACGCATCTGCGCCCGAGGACGAATACGTTCCAGGCCGTGTTCCGCGTCCGTTCGCTCATTGCCTATGCCATCCATAAATTCTTCCAGGAAAATGGATTCGTTTATGTGCACACTCCGCTGATCACGGGCTCCGATGCCGAAGGCGCCGGGGAAATGTTCCAGGTGACGACGCTGGATCTGAACAATCCGCCGAAGACGGCTGACGGATCTGTTGACTATTCCAAGGATTTCTTCGGAAAGGAAACCAATCTGACGGTTTCCGGACAGCTGAACGGCGAGACTTTCGCGCAGGCTTTCCGCAAGATCTATACTTTCGGGCCGACGTTCCGTGCGGAGAATTCGAATACGGCACGGCATGCTGCCGAGTTCTGGATGATTGAGCCGGAGATTGCATTTGCAGATCTTTCCGACGACATGGACTGCGCTGAAAGCATGCTGAAATACATCATCCGTTATCTTCTGGAAAATGCGCCGGAGGAAATGAAGTTCTTCAACGACTTTGTGGACAAAGGCCTCATTGAAAGACTGGAAGGAGTCGCTGCCGCAAAATTCGCGCACGTGACTTATACGGAAGCCATCGACCTGCTTCTCAAGTCAGGGGAGAAATTCGACTATCCGGTTTCCTGGGGAGTTGACCTGCAGACCGAGCATGAGCGCTATCTGACGGAAAAGGTCTTCAAGGGTCCGGTATTCGTGACCGATTATCCGAAGGAAATCAAGGCTTTCTACATGAAGCTGAATCCGGACGGCAGGACCGTCGCGGCAATGGACTGCCTGGTTCCGGGCATCGGCGAGATCATCGGCGGCTCCCAGAGAGAGGAAGATTACGATAAGCTCCTCGGCAGGATGAAGGAGCTGAAAATGAATATTGACACGTACGATTTCTATCTGGATCTCCGGAAATACGGCACGACCCGTCACGCCGGCTTCGGCCTCGGTTTTGAGCGCTGTGTCATGTACATGACCGGCATGTCGAATATCCGTGACGTTCTTCCGTTCCCGAGAACGGTCAATAACTGCGATCTGTAATGGAACCACGGGGACGGGGGTGGTGGTTCACTCCCGTCCTCATAATAACTCTTGAACAATCCATTCTGCCAGGTTTATAATCAGTTTCATCTCTTATCTTTCAAATTCCATTCATCCCATTTTTCATCTGTCCCATTTTCCATCCATTCCATTTTATCTGAGGAAAAATATGCCAAGAGTTTCGCGCCTGCCGAGTACGACAGGTATCTTTCATGTTATGCAGCGCGGTGCGAACCGCCAGGATCTATTCTTTGACGATGAAGACCGGCATCAATACTTAAGACTGCTTCAGTATGCTCTTGAAGAGGGTACTTTTACTCTCCATGCGTTCTGCCTTATGAGCGACCATGTTCATCTGCTTATTTCAGAAAGCGAGGGATCTTGTATTTCCTCTTTTATGCATGGAATTGATACGCGCTACGCCAGATACTACAATACAAAATATGAACGGATCGGTCCGGTTTTTAATGACAGATTCCTCAGCAAACCTGTCGAAGATACAGCGTATTATCTGTGTGTTCTGCGCTATATCGCCTATAATCCGGTGAAAGCCGGTCTCTGCCGGGAGGCATTCCGCTATCCGTGGGGCAGCCTGTATGCATTTGGAACGCCGAAAGAACTGACGGACAGTGCAAGAGTCTGCAGCATTTCGCAAATGAATCAGACAGATCTTATCCGCTGTCTGAATCATACCAACGGACAGGACGGACTTGCTCTGGAAAATGAAGAACGACAGCCGCTGATCAGCGATGCGAGAGCGCTGAATGTCTATCGGACGGTTTCTGAAACGGAGAACCCGGCTGACTTTGCGCTCTTTTCCAAAGAGAAGAAAGGGTGCATTCTGAGAAAAATGACAGAGGCCCGCTGCTCCCTCAGGCAGATCGCCCGCCTGCTCGGCATCAGCCGGAAGCAGATTGCGAAATTTTTAAAATAAATGCAGCGAGGGGAACGGAGCGGCGGAACGGGCGGGGAACCACCACCCCCGTCCCCGTGGTTCCTGAACCACCACCCCCGTCCCCGTGGCTCTTGTGGTATAATGGCACAGTAGACGGAGGTTATGCATATGAACGACACGGCAATTCTGATCTTCATCGCGGTGCTGCTGGCTGCAGTGCTCATTCTAGGTATTGTCCTGCTCATGAGGCAGGCTAAGAACGCGGCCGGTTCCGGGACGGAGAGCCTGCGTGATGAGCTGCAGAGCATCCGCGATTCCATGAATGAATCCACGCGCACGAATGCGGCTTTCAATTCGACGCTCCGTACGGAAATTACGGGCAGCCTGAATTCCGGGATGAAAACGCAGTCTGAACAGCTGCTGACTTCTTCGAAGCTGCAGACTGAATCCTTGCAGAACCTGACGGACCGTCAGACGCAGTCCCTGCGGGAACTTTCAGACCGGCAGAATGAATCTCTTCAGAAAATCATTCAGGAAAATGCAAACCAGAAGGAAGCAATCGTCAGGACGCTCACGGAATCCATCGAGAAGCTTCAGAAATCCAACGAAGAAAAGCTGAACGAGATGCAGGGCGTCGTCGACAGGAAGCTTGACAAGACGCTCAATGAACGTCTCGATACGAATTTCTCGAAAGTGACGGAGCAGTTGGGCAATCTCTATAAATCTCTCGGTGAGCTCAAGGACCTTTCCGGGGGCGTTGCAGATCTGAACAAGACGCTCTCCAATGTCAAGACCAGGGGAAGCTGGGGAGAAGTGCAGCTTGGCCGCATTCTGGAACAGACGATGGCCAGGAACCAGTATGAAATGAACATTGCCACCAAAAAGAATTCTTCGGACCGCGTGGAATTTGCCGTGAAATTCCCGGCGGCAGACGGCAGCGACGGAAATGTTTTCCTGCCAATCGATGCCAAACTGCCTTCGGACATTTACAACAAGATCGTGGATGCTTCGGAAAAGGGCGACCCTGATGCGACGGCAGCAGCGGTTAGCGAGCTGAAGAACCGGATCCGCGATGAGGCCGCGACCATTTCCTCGAAGTATCTGGATCCGCCGCGCACGACGAACTATGCGTTCATGTATCTGCCGACGGAAGGACTTTATTCGGAAGTGCTGCGCATTGACGGGCTTTCGGAAGACTGCCAGAAAAAAGGCGTGGTCATTACAGGACCGACGACGATTACGGCGGTTCTCAACAGCCTGCAGGTCGGTTTCCGCAACATCGCGCTTTCCAGAAAGAGCGTGGAAGTCATGAAGCTTCTGGAGGCGGTGAAAGCCCAGGTCGGCCGCATGAACGACGCGGTGGAGAAGACGCAGAAGAAACTGAGCGATGCCGTTTCGATGACGGATGATCTTCATAACCGGACGGCACGGCTTTCAAGCCGCATGCGTACAATCGGAGAAATGGATGAACAGGAATCCGACCGGATTCTTGAACTGGACTCCTCTTCGCCGGTATTCGAGCCTGATGCAGAGGATTCAGCCTATTCCGACGAAAACTGAAAAGGGAAAGGCATTTCATGTCACTTCAGCTTATACTCGGGAATTCCGGGGCGGACAAGACACATGTCCTCCTGGATGAAATCCTGAAGGAAGCAATTTCACATCCCAGGGACCGGTTTCTGGTGATCGTGCCGGAGCAGTTCACGATGCAGACCCAGAAACAGCTGGTGTCTGCACATCCGGGCGGCAGCATTCTGAACATCGACGTGCTTTCGTTTGAACGTCTGGCTTACCGTGTCTTTGATGAAGTCGGCGGCGTCGGAACAGAACTTCTGGAGGAAATCGGCAAGAGCTTCGTCCTGCAGAAAATTGCACTGGATGAAGAGAAGAACCTGCCTTCTTTCGGCCGGAAGCTGCAGCGGCCCGGAAGCATCGCGGAAATGAAATCAGTCATTTCAGAGCTGACGCAGTATGACATTGCGCCGGAAGAGCTTTCAAAAATTTCGGAAGGAAAAATCGGAACGCAGCTTTCCGGAAAGCTCAGGGACATTTCCGTCATTTATTCGGATTTCCGGGAATATCTTTCCGACCGCTACATGACGGCGGAAGAAGTTCCGGATGTCCTGTGCCGCATCGCCGGTCAGTCGCAGCTGCTTTACGGCAGCACGATCGCCTTCGATGGCTTTACCGGATTTACGCCGATTCAGATCAAGCTGATCCGCAGGCTCCTGCCGATTGCCGGAAGGATCGCCGTCACCGTGACTTTTGACACGAGAAAAGACTGGCGCTCCGGCTGCAGGGAACAGGATCTTTTCCACATGAGCTCGGTGATGATCCGTACGCTTGTCTCGCTGGCGGAAGCGGCGAAGGTGCCGGTTGAAGAGCCGGTCATCCTCACGGAAAATGCAGCAGCTTCCGCAAAGCCCCTGGTTTTTCTTGAAAGGAACCTGTTCCGTTTCCGCGGAGATGTCTGCCCCGGAAACCAGCAGGACATCCGGATTTTTGCGGCGGGCAGTCCCCGGCGCGAGGTCTCCTATATCGCAAGACAGATCAGCCGCATGGTCCGTGAAGATAAGATGCGCTACCGGGATTTTGCGGTTATCACGGGAGACCTTCCCTCCTACGGAAGCATTGTGCGCCAGGTCTTTTCAGAGGAGGATATTCCGTTCTTCATCGATGAAAAGCGTGCGCTGATCCATAATCCGTTCGTGGAATACCTGCGGGCAGCACTGGAAGCCTGCACGGAAAATTATTCCTATGACAGCATCTTCCGGATGCTGAAGACCGGCATGAGCGACCTTACGGAGGACGAGATCGATTCTCTTGAAAATTACGTCATCGCTCTCGGCATCAGGGGAAAGAAAAAATGGCGCAGCAAATGGGTCCTGGTCTATCAGGGAGAGGATCCGGCGGAAGTTCCTTCAATCGATGCGGCCCGTGAAAAAACGGCAGGGCTTCTGGATGACCTCGCCGATGCGCTGGCCAGGCGCAGTTCGACGGTCCGGGAGAAAACCGCTGCCGTCTATGAGTTCTGCGTCAGAAGCAGGATCCAGGAGAAACTCAGCGGGAGAGAGAATTATTTCCGTGAAAACGGCCGGTCCGACCTGGCGCGCGAGTATGCGCAGGTATTCGGCAGGATCATGCATCTTCTGGACAAGCTGGTCGACGTGCTGGGCGATGAGAAAATGCCGATGGCCGATTTCCGGACGCTGCTGGAAGCGGGATTCTCCGAGGAGAAAATCGGCATTATCCCGCCGGGAACGGATCAGGTCCTGATCGGGGATATGCAGAGAAGCCGCCTGAGCGATGTGCGGGTTCTTTTCTTCGCCGGAGTAAATGAAGGCCTGATTCCGAAGCAGGCAAATGAAGGCGGTCTTCTTTCCGAGGCAGACCGGCGTGTCCTTTCCGGAAACGGCGTCGAGCTCCGGCCGTCGCCGAGACAGGAAATGTACATCCAGCGCTTTTATCTTTACATGAGCCTGACGAAACCTACGCGCATGCTTTACCTGACCTACAGCATTTCCGATTCGCAGGGCAGCGTTCTCCGTCCTGCCTATCTGATCGGTTCCGTGAAAAAGATATTCCCGGGACTTACAGTCGGGGCAGAAGATGAAAGCATTCTTGAAAGAAGCGAACGGCCTGTCGACGGCCTGGAGATCCTCTCAGAGGGCCTCATCAGACTGCGCGATGCGGTGCCGCCGCCTGAATGGTTTGAACTGTATTCCTGGTACCGGAAGAATCCGCTTTACGCAGACCGCGTGAGGATGCTTCTTGAGGCGGCCTCCCGGCGCAATCCGCATGACCAGATCGGGAAAGCAGCTGCCTCCGCCCTCTATGGAAGCGTCCTGCGCAACTCGGCAACGCGTCTGGAAAAATTCGCTGCCTGTGCCTTTGCACATTTCGCGGAGTACGGCCTGAAGCTCAAAGAACGGAAAGAATATGAATTTACCGGCATGGACCGCGGCAACGTGATTCACCGGGCTTTGGAGCTTTTTTCACAGAAGGTACAGAAGTCCGGCAGGAAATGGACCGAGCTTTCCGATGCGGACAGGGACCGCCTCTGCTCCGAATGCATCCGTGAAGCATCGGGCGATTACGGCTATGACATCCTGAAAAGCAGTGCCCGCAGCGCCTATGAAATCGAGCGGATGCAGAGGCTGATGAAGACTTCCGTCTGGGCCATGCAGGAGCAGCTTCGCCGAGGCGACTTTTCCCCGGCAGGTGCGGAAGCAGAGTTCAGCCTGAGCGATGCCTTTTTGAAATCGACGGAATTCGATCTGGGCGAAGGAAGGAAAATGACCATTACCGGCAGAATCGACCGCATCGACACCTGCTCGGACGGAATGACCGACTATGTGAAGATCATCGACTATAAAACGGGAAGCACGAAGTTCAATCTTGCAAAGACGTATTACGGACTGCAGCTGCAGCTGATTCTCTATCTGAACGCGGCACAGGAAATGCTTCAGAGGGAAGGAAGACAGACGGTTCCGGCAGGCATCTTCTATTTCCAGATCAAGGATCCGATCGAGAATTACGATGCTTCGGCCGGTGAAGATGAAATCAGGAGAAAAATCCTGAAGGACCTGAGCGCATCCGGAATCATTTCCTCCGACCGGAACGTGATTTCCCATCTGGACCGCTCGCTGGACGAAGACAGCACCAAGTCGGATATCCTTCCGGTCCAGCTGAAGAAGGACGGCACTCCGTATAAAAATGCCGGCTGCATCGACCCGGAAGCCTTCGGAAGCCTGACAGGCTTTGTCAGCAGGAAAGTCCGCGAAATCGGCACGGAAATCCTGGACGGGGAAGCTTCGGTCAGTCCGGTCGAATATAAGGGCGAGTCGCCCTGCACCTACTGTCCGTATGCGGAAGTATGCGGCTTTGACCGGCGCGTGCCCGGCTATGAAGTCCGGACGCTCCCGGCGATGAAGCAGGATGAAGCAATGCAGCTGATCTGCGATGAAATGAAACCGTGAGGAAGACAGCAGACATGAAATGGACAGATGATCAGAAGAAGGTAATCGAAACGAGAGGACGGAATCTTCTCGTCAGCGCAGCAGCCGGATCAGGAAAGACGGCCGTGCTGGTTGCGCGCATCCTGAACCTTCTTACCGATCCGAAGGATCCGGCGGACATTGATGATTTCCTGATCGTGACCTTTACCCGGGCGGCTGCCGCGGAAATGAAGCGGCGCATCGGCGACCGGATTGCGGAAGCCCTGGAAGAAGATCCGGACAGCGACCATCTGCAGCGGCAGATGACGCTGATTCACAATGCCCAGATTACGACCATCGACGGCTTCTGCGCGTTTGTCGTCCGCAGCTATGTCGGACGAATCGACCTCGATCCCGGCTTCCGCATCGCGGAGGAAGGCGAAGATGAACTGATCAAATCGGATGTCCTGGCCGGGGTGCTGGAAGAGGCCTATGCCGGGGAAGATCCGGAATTCCACGAGAAATTCCGTTCTTTTGTCGAGACCTTCGCGACGGGAAAATCCGAAAAGAATATGGAAGACCTCATTCTCAGAGCCTACAGTGCAGCCGTGAGCAATCCCTACCCGGAAAAATGGCTGGAGAAGTGCCGCAGCGACAATGCTTCGGAGGCTTCCGGCGAAATCAGCCGTGCATCATGGATGAAGGAACTGTGGAGAAATGCAGACGATCTGATCGGGCGGGCGCTCCTTCTTCTTAAGAAGAACGGCGCCATCCTTGAGGAGCCTGCAGGGCCTCACGGAAAATACCTGGAAGACTATGCCGCCTATCTTTCCTTTTTTACGGAAATGGATCAGGCGGGCGATGACTACGGAAAACGCTTTCAGCTTGCCTCCGGTTTCACCAAGCCGAATCTTTCGGGTGCAAGGCTGGCGAAAGACGAGAGCAAAGATCTGAAAGACCAGTATATGGCGAACCGGGATAAGATTGCCGGCATTGCGGATGAACTGAGAAACAGCTGCTTCCCGATCGCCCCGGAGCTGGCTGCGGAATTTCAGAAGAAGAGCGCAGCGCCTATGGACATGCTGATCGAACTGACCGGGCGCTTCATGAAAGCGTTTGCGGAAGAGAAGCGGAAAAAGAACATTATTGACTTTTCGGATCTGGAACATTTCGCACTGGACATCCTGCGCAGGGACGGGGAACGCACGCCGGCCGCGAAGGAACTTGCGGAGCGGTTCCGCACGGTCATGATCGATGAGTATCAGGACAGCAATTACCTGCAGGAAGAGATCCTGACGGCAGTGAGCCGCATCGAAGACGGAGAAGATAATTATTTCTGCGTGGGCGATGTGAAGCAGAGCATCTACAGCTTCCGCCAGGCACGCCCGGATCTTTTCATGGAAAAGTTCCGCCGCTATGAAAACAATGACGGCGGCATGCGGATCGACCTGCATAAGAATTTCCGTTCGCGCCATGAAATCATTGAGACGGTGAACGGCCTTTTCTGCCAGCTGATGAGACGCGAAATCGGAGGCGTCGAATACGATGACCGGGCGGCCCTCTCCAGCGACGACGTCATGGGAAATGCTTCCGAAGGCGGGCTGGACAAAGATGTTGAAATCATGACGGTCTTTACCGATGAGGAGCTTTCCGACGGGGGAAGCGTTCTGCAGGACACGAGGGCAGCAGCGCAGAGGGAGCTGGAAGCCCGGGCTGTTGCGGAACGGATTGCCGCGATGGTCGGCAGAGAAACCATCAGGGACGAAGAGACCGGGGAAATGAGACCGGTCGCCTATCATGACATCGTGATTCTTCTCCGCACGATGGAGGGATGGGCGGAACCGTTTGCGCGCATTTTCGCCGAGAGGGGGATCCCTTCTTTCAGTACCGCACGGACGGGTTATTTCACGGCGCCGGAAGTCGTGACCGTCCTGAATTATCTGTCGGTCATCGACAATCCGAAACAGGACATTCCTCTGGCTTCGGTTCTGCGTTCCGCCATGGTCGGTCTTTCTGCGGATGAGCTTTCCCGCATCCGGAGTCAGAAGGTTCCGGAAGATGAGAAGGCGCCGGCGGACCTGGAAGGCTGCGCGAAGCGCTATGCGAAGTACGGAGAAGATGAAAAGCTGAAAGAAAAACTGGCTTCATTTTTCACGGCACTTTCGGAATACCGGGAAGCGGCTGCCTATACGCCGCTGCACGAGCTCATTTCGAAGGTCGTCACCGGGACCGGATTCGGCGATTACATTTCCGCGCTTCCGGGCGGGGCGCAGAGATCGGCCAATGTGCGCATGCTGATTGAAAAGGCAATCTCCTATGAATCGACAAGCTACATCGGCCTTTTCAATTTCATCCGCTACATCCGGAAAATGCAGAAATACGATGTCGACTTCGGTGAAGCTTCCGCCCTCGGTGAAAATGAGGACACGGTGCGGATCATCAGCATCCATAAAAGCAAGGGACTCGAATACCCGGTTGTTTTTGCGGCCGGATTTTCCAAGGGCTTCAACCGGCAGGATCTGAACGGCGATGTCCTGATCCATCCGGACTTCGGATTTGCTTCTGCCTATGTGGACTTTGAGAAACGGATCAAATATCCGACGCTGAAGAGGCTTTCTGTCCGCCAGAAACTTCTGGAAGAGGCGGTCGGCGAAGAACTGCGCGTGCTTTACGTAGCCCTGACTCGCGCCAAGCTGAAGCTGATTCTGTGCGGCATCGTAAAGAATGACGGGAAGATTGTGGAGAAACGGATTGAACCGGAAAAGAACGGACATCTTCCCTATGGCTCCATTCTCGGGGCCTCCAATGTCTGGGACTGGATCCTTCCGGCGGCAGACAATCTCCTTGCGGAAAATGAAAGAGCCGGGAAGATTGTTTATCCGGTCGTCATGATGCCGGTGAATCCGTCGGGACTTCTGGGCACGGAAATCCGGACGGGCAGTCAGAAGGAAGACATTCTTCTTAGTCTGAGGGAATGGAACCCGGACCGGGTGACGGATGCCGATGCAAGACGGGTCATCGGGGAACGCTTCTCGTATTCCTACCCCTATACGGACCGCCGGGACATTCCGGTCAAGGTTTCAGTTTCCGACCTGAAAAAGGCGGAAATCGAGGAAGAGGACGGCACCTGGGAAAAGTATACGGAACCGGATATCATTCCGCTGGTGCCGGAATTCATGAAAAAGGGTGAAGAGAAAACGGCGATGACCGGTTCTGACCGCGGAACAGCTTACCACCGGTTCCTTTCAAGACTGGTCTATCCGGAAGATGCAGAACCGGATGATTTTCCTGTCCAGCTGGCAGCCTGCACCGGGAAGAAGTGGCTGACGCCGGAGGAAGCGGCCTGCATCAATCCTGCGGATATCCGGAAATTTGCGGGAAGCCCGCTCGGCCGGCGGATGGCGGCCGCCCAGAAGAACGGCACGCTGCGCTGCGAGCAGCCGTTTGTGATGGAAGTGACGGCCGACCGGATCGACCCGGCCTGGACTTCGGAAGAAAAAGTCCTTGTGCAGGGAATCATTGATGCTTTCTTTGAGGAAGACGGCGGCATCGTGCTCGTCGATTATAAAACAGATCTTACCCATTCCGCTGAGGAACTCATCCGGCGCTATAAAATCCAGCTGGATGCCTACGCGGAAGCACTGAATAAGGCGACCGGGATGCCGGTCAGGCAGAAAATCATCTGGTCATTTGCCATGGGCCGGGAAATTATTCTTTGAGAACCGCGGGGACGGGGGTGGTGGTTCCATCAGCTGATGGAACCACCACCCCCGTCCCCGCGGTTCTTCGGTTTTCCCCTTGCGCTGTCAGTTTTTTTCGGTTATTATGTATGGGATAATTTTCTGACAGCTGTACACATATGAAAGAGGGTGAGACGATGGTCGAGTTAGAGCCGATTAAGTACGAGCTCAGTTCGTACACGGAGCCATTAGTTGAAATGAGGGATTCACTTTGACATCGCTTCAAAAGAGAAGCGGATCCAGGAATTAAATAAAGAAATGGAAGAGCCGGGAATCTGGGACAATCCTGAGAAAGCTCAGGAGAAAATGAAGACGCTCGGCGCACTGAAGGAAGATATTTCCAATTACAGCAGGCTCGTCTCGGAGAAGGAAGATCTCGAGACGCTGATTGACATGGCCAATGAGGAGCCGGATGCTTCGTATATCCCGGAGGCTCAGGAAATGATGAGCACTTTCCGGCAGCACTTTGAAAGCACCCGCATCCGCACGCTTCTTTCCGGTGAATATGACGGCTGCAATGCCATCATGACGCTTCATGCGGGCACCGGCGGAACCGAAGCGATGGACTGGACGAACATGCTTTACCGCATGTATACCAGATGGGCGGAATCCCACGGCTATACCGTCGAAGTCCTCGATCTTCTGGAAGGTGATGAAGCCGGCCTGAAGTCCGTGACCTTCCAGGTCAACGGAGTCAATGCCTACGGAATGCTGAAATCCGAACACGGCGTCCACAGGCTGGTCCGTATTTCACCGTTCAATGCAAACGGCAAGCGGCAGACCTCTTTCTCTGCCTGCGAAGTCATGCCGGATATCCAGGAAGATCTCGACATCGATATTGATCCGAAAGATATCCGCATCGATACCTACCGTTCGTCGGGCGCCGGCGGCCAGCACATCAACAAGACGTCATCGGCCATCCGCATCACGCATTTCCCGACCGGCATTGTCGTTACGTGCCAGAACGAACGCTCCCAGTTCCAGAACAAGGACAAGGCGTTCGAAGAACTGAAAATCAAGCTCTTCATGCTGAAACAGGAACAGAACGCGGAGAAGCTTTCCGATATCCGCGGAAATGTGACGGAAATTGCATGGGGCAATCAGATCCGGTCTTATTTCCTGCAGCCTTATCAGCTGATCAAGGATTTAAGGACGGGTGAAGAGCAGGCAAATGCACAGAAGGTACTGGACGGCTGGATTGATCCGTACATCAATGCTTATCTGAAATGGCTGGCTCTGAAGGAGAAGGAAAAGAAATCATGAAATATGTACTTGTACTCGGGGACGGCATGGCTGACGAGCCGATTGAATCGCTCGGAAACAGGACACCTCTGGAATATGCCGCAACTCCGGCCATGGATGAATTGGCAAAACACGGGGAAATAGGAATCGTCCATACGATTCCGCAGGGAATGAAGCCGGGTTCCGATACCGCGAACCTCTCCGTCCTGGGCTACGATCCGAAACAGTACTATTCGGGGAGATCTCCGCTGGAAGCGCTTTCCATCGGGGTTCCGATGAAGGATACGGATGTTTCCTACCGGGTCAACATCGTGACGCTGGATGACGCGGAGCCGTTTGAGAAGAAGACGATCCTCGACCACAGCTCCAGTGAAATCGATACGGAGACTTCCACGGTTCTTCTGAAGGAAGCAGTCAAGGGAATCGAGAATGACGAGTTTCAGTTTTATCCGGGAACGGCCTACCGCCACTGCCTGATCTGGAGCAACGGCAAGTCCGTCGATCTGTCGCAGCCGCACGATCATCTGGGAGAGGTCATCGGGCCGTACCTTCCGCCCGAACCGTTCCTTTCGATGATGAAGCATTCCAATGAAGTGCTGAAGAATCATCCGATCAATATTGAGCGGAAAAAGAAAGGCCTAAATCCGGCGAACTGCTTCTGGTTCTGGGGAGCCGGCACGAAGCCGCAGCTTTCTTCCTTTGAGAAAAAATACGGGAAGAAGGGCGTCATGATTTCAGCCGTCGATCTGCTGAAAGGCCTGGGCGTCGGAACCGAAATGGACATCGTCAGGGTCGAGGGCGCAACCGGCGGACTGGAAACCAATTATGAGGGCAAGGCAGAAGCAGCTGTGGATGCACTCCTGAACAGGGGATATGATTTCGCCTACATCCATGTCGAGGCTCCGGATGAAATGGGTCATCAGGGAAGCGTCGAGAAAAAGGTGAAGGCAATCGAAAACCTGGACAGCCGCGTCATCCGGATCGTGAAAGAAAAGATGGATGCTTCCGGGGAACCGTACCGCATTGCCGTACTGCCGGATCATCCGACACCGATCCGGGTCCGTACGCATACATCGGATCCTGTGCCGTATCTTCTCTATGACAGCACGGCACCGGAAGAACACAGCTGGAAATACAATGAGAAAGAAGGACGGCTGAGCGGAAACGACATCGGCGCCGGTCCGAACATGATGAAGCATTTATTCGAGAAATGAACCTCGCCTTCAAAAGGAGAAGAAGCCTATGATCGTAGTAAAGAAATTCGGAGGCACTTCAGTCGGCACTCCGGAACGAATCATGAACGTGGCGAAACGCTGCATCGAGGACTATCAGAAAGGCAACGATGTCGTCGTCGTGCTCTCAGCCATGGGAAAATCGACGGATGAGCTGATCAGCCTTGCAAAACTGATCAACCCGAGACCGCCGAAAAGGGAACTGGATATGCTGATGACGACCGGCGAGCAGACTTCGGTCGCCCTGATGGCGATGGCCATGGACGCGCTCGGAGTCAGGGCCATTTCCCTCAACGCTTTCCAGATTGCGATGCATACGACGTCCGCGTACGGAAATGCCCGCCTGAAGAGAATCGACAGCGAGCGCATCCTGCATGAACTTGAGGACCGGAAGATCGTACTGGTCACCGGCTTCCAGGGCGTCAACAAATACGATGACTATACGACGCTCGGGCGCGGAGGCTCCGACACGACGGCTGTTGCGCTTGCCGCAGCCCTGCATGCCGATACCTGCGAAATCTACACGGATGTCGACGGCGTCTACACGGCGGACCCGAGAATCGTCAGGAACGCACGGAAGCTCAAAGAAATCACTTATGATGAAATGCTCGATCTTGCAACGCTGGGTGCGGGAGTCCTGCACAACCGCTCGGTCGAGATGGCGAAGAAATACGGCGTCAAGCTTGTTGTCAGATCATCGCTTAACAATTCGGAAGGCACAGTAGTCAAGGAGGATGTAAAAGTGGAAAGAATGCTGGTCAGCGGCGTAGCGCTGGATAAGAGTGCGGATCGTATTTCCGTCATTGGGCTCAAGAATCAGCCAGGTGTGGCGTTCAAGCTGTTCGATCTTCTGGCAAAGGACAATATCAATGTCGACGTGATCATCCAGTCCATCGGCCGTGAGGACACCAAGGACATTTCCTTTACCTGCACGGAAGACGACGTAGACGAAGCGCTGAAGGTCCTGAGCGAGAACCAGGAGAGGCTGCAGTTCAAGAAACTGGATGTCGAGAAGGCAATCGCCAAGCTTTCCATCGTCGGAGCCGGCATGATGTCCAATCCGGGCGTTGCGGCAAAGATGTTTGAGGCACTCTACAATTCAGACATCAACATCAATATGATTTCAACTTCGGAAATCCGCGTTACGGTCCTGATTGATGAGAAGGATGCGGAGCGTGCGGTCAATGCGGTCCACGAGGCGTTCGGACTGGCGGACGAGTAAATCTTCGGTGAAATCTTTTTCCGCAGCGGCGGAAATTCCGCTTACATTTTAAAAATCTTCGTGCTATAATTACGCGCAAAGTAAAAAAAGATTAAGCAACGAGTAGTGTTTATCACGTAAATCCGGTTGATAACACTGCCCGTTGTTTTTTTTATGCAGAAAAGGAGATTCTTATGGAAGCAGAAAATCAGATCACGGAAGAAGAAACAGACCGCTCCAACCGTTTCCTGGAGACGGAAGGAGTCGGAAAGCTGATCCGGAAATACAGCATCCCCTGCATCATTTCCCTGCTGGTGGGAGCGCTGTACAACATCGTCGACCAGCTCTTCATTTCCAATGCGTCCTATCTGGGATCCTACGGCAATGCGGCAAATACCGTCGTCTTTCCGCTGACGGTCATCGCTCTTGCGGCAGCGGTCCTGATCGGCGACGGCGCCTGCGCATACGTCAGCATCTGCCTGGGACGCGGGACGGCGGGAAATGCAAGGAAGGGAGTGGCCAATGCCATTGTTCTTTCGCTCGGAGTCGGCATCCTGCTGACCGTGCTTTACTTTGCGCTGGAGGACCCGCTCCTGACGGCATTCGGCGGAAGGGTCAACGAGGAGACTTTCGGGTTTGCGAAGGAATATTTCTGGTGGATCACCGCCGGCATCCTGTTCTACGTTTTCGGACAGGCGATGAACCCGATCATCCGCTCGGACGGCAGCCCGAAGTTTGCGATGGTCTCCACGCTTTCCGGAGCAGTCCTGAATATCATCCTGGATCCGGTCTTCATTTTCCCGATGCACATGGGAATGGCTGGAGCGGCCATTGCCACTATCATGGGACAGGCACTGACGGCTTTCCTTTCACTGTGGTATCTCTTCCACATGAAGGCCGTTAAAATGGAGCGTTCGGATTTCCGCCTGAGCCGGGCCGTCATTTCAAAGATCCTGCCGCTCGGCATGACCAGTTTCCTTTCGCAGATTTCGCTGGTGGCCTCTATGGCGGCAATCAACAACATGATCCGCCAGTACGGAGCGCTGGACCCGGTCTTCGGGCAGGTCGATTATGCGCAGATCCCGATGGCGGTCATCGGAATCGTCATGAAATTCTTCCAGATCGTCATTTCCATCGTCGTCGGTATGGCGGCCGGCTGCATTCCGGTCGTGGGATATAACGTGGGCGCGGGCAGGCCGGACCGTACAAAGGCTCTCTTTACGAAAATCCTGACGGCGGAGGCCTGCGTGGGCGGCATAGCCCTCATCATTGTCGAAGTCTTTCCGCGTGGCATCATCAATCTTTTCGGCGCGGCAAATGAAAGCGCTTTCTACACGGACTTCGCAGTCAAATCCTTCCGCATCTACCTGTGCATGATCGTCTTCGCCTGCATCAACAAGGCAGCCTTCATTTTCCTGCAGTCGCTGGGCAAGGCAAAAGAGTCGACGGCACTGTCCATGATGAGGGAGGTTGTTTTCGGGGTCGGGTTCGCCCTGCTGCTCCCGCTCCGGATGGGACTTGACGGAGTGCTCTGGTCGATGCCGGTATCCGATATCCTGACGTTCATTTTCTCGGCAGCCGTGATTTTCGTGACTTACCGTGAGCTGAACCGCTCCGAAGCAAGGCAGGCGAAGCGGACTGCCGCGGAGAGCGCATAAAAAAACCGCATGCCCTTCCGGCATGCGGCTTTCTCTGCGAGTTGATGATTATTTTCCTTCGGAAATAGCTCCGACCGGGCATGCAGCAGCGCATGATCCGCAGTCCTGGCATTTCTCAGGGTCGATCTCATAATGAGAATCACCTTCGGAAATAGCTTCTGCCGGGCAAACGCCTGCGCAGGTTCCGCAGCTGACGCAATCATCGGAAATTACATATGCCATGTTTCAATCCTCCTTAAAGAAGTTATTGTTTACTCACCTATTCTAGTCTAAACAAAAAGCAAATACAAGAAAAAAGGAGGAGTAAATCTTAAACTTTTCTAAAAACAGGACGATGCCCCGCAGAAGAGCCATAAAGCTCTTGCTTTTTCGCAGGACGGCGGATTATAATAGTCCGGTACCTGAAAAACAAGGAGGATACAGACTATGGCACAGATTACGAAAGATATGACAATCGGAGAAATTCTCCGTGTCGATATGAACGTTGCACCGATTCTCATGGGAATGGGAATGCACTGCATCGGATGCCCGGCATCCCAGGGTGAGACGCTTGAAGAAGCAGCCCTCGTTCATGGCGTAGATGCTGACGTCGTTGAGAAACAGATCAACGATTATCTGACATCAGCAAAGCAGTAATTGACCGTCAGGAATTCCTGCGGAAGAAAAGAAGAAGGTACCGGCCGCGGCCGGTACCTTCTTTATTTTTCTGATCTGTCTTTCTTCAGCTGAGTTCGGAAAGCTTCTGCAGGGCGTTCCGGAGAGCAATCGTCTCTTCATGCTCCTTGAGATGCATTTCGCTTGCTTCGGTATAATCCATGCCCTTTCCGTATTCCGAAAGGATGTTGCAGACTTTGTTGAATTCTTCCGGAGTATGCCGGCTCTGATGCACCACCAGGAGATAGACTCCGCTTTTTTTCATCCGGTAAAGGGAATTGACGCCCTTGTAGAAGCCCTTCAGTCCCTTTGTCACATCGATGACGGTATCCAGGTCCTCGAACATGAACAGCTTGACGAGGTCAACGGGAACTTCTCCCTTGACGGAAGCAGCCCTTGCTGCCGCCGGTGAGGAGGACTTCAGCTTCTGGAGCGTTTTGTTCCGGCTGTCATACATTTTATGGAAAACATCGATGACGTCGTCCACGCCGGTAATCGGCGGTTCGTATTCCGGTTCCGGAGAATCATCCGACGGCGTGAATTTCGAGAAACGGGTATCCAGCTCTTCGGGATCTTCCACTTTCGTGATAATCAGCACGATGCTGTCCGAATTGACGGGAATCGCTTCGATCATCAGGGGAATGTTGTCCGCCTCAAAGCCGAATTCCGCGCGCGCCTGCAGCATCATGTCGCGGAAGAGGGCTTTTGCCTTATCGGTTCCGTAGGCAAGTTCGCTCAGCCGGATCTGGCGTCCGGCCAGATCGGAGGACGTCAGGGTGCAGCGTATTTGGTTGTCGTTCAGTTTTTCGATTTTCATAAGCTTTTACCTTATCGCAATTATACCACACAGGCAAAAGCTGTAAATGATTTTAGACTTTTTTCACATTTCCAGGCCGCTTATCTTGTTGGAAATCACGGATTCTGCTATTCTGAATGGAGCAGAATGATTACTTTTTACCAAGGAGGCTTATCGGATGAAAGTGCTGAACTACGGTTCCCTGAACCTGGACTATGTCTATCGCGTCGACCATATCATCGCCGGAGGAGAAACCGAGGCGACCGCAGGAATGGAAACATTTCCCGGAGGCAAAGGGCTGAATCAGTCCATCGCCCTGGCGAAGGCGGGAGCGGAAGTCTATCATGCGGGACAGGTGGGGGAAGAAGGAGACCTTCTCATTCAGATGTGCAGGGATGCCGGGGTGCATACGGATTATCTGAAAAAAGTGCCCGGCAAGAGCGGCCATACGATCATTCAGGTGGATAAGAACGGACAGAACAGCATCCTGCTTTTCGGCGGCGCCAACAGGAGCCAGACCAAAGAGGATGCGGACAGGATCATTTCCCATTTCGGAAAAGGCGACATGATTCTCCTGCAGAATGAAATCAATCATCTGGACTATATTATCGACCGCGCCTTTGAGCAGGAAATGATGATTGCACTCAATCCGTCTCCGTTTGATTCGGGACTGGACAGCTGCGACCTGAACAAGGTCTCGCTGTTTTTCGTCAATGAGATTGAAGGCGGGATGATCAGCGGAGAAAAAGATCCGGACCGCATCCTGGATGTCATGAAGGAGAAGTATCCGAAGGCCGCGACGGTTCTGACGCTCGGCGGGGACGGGTGCATTTACCAGGACGCCGGCGGCAGGGTGAAACAGCCGATCTTCAGGGTGCCGGTGGTGGATACGACGGCTGCGGGCGATACGTTCACCGGTTTCTTTATCGCGTCGATTATCCGGAAAATGTCCCCGGCAGACGGCCTTCGCCTGGCGGCGAAAGCTTCCTCCATCGCGGTGTCGCGCTCCGGTGCGGCTCCTTCCATCCCGACCCTTGCGGAAGTGGAAGCATCTTTCTGACGCCTCTTCCGTCTCCGGTTTTCAGTATTTTTTCAAGTTATGCCATCATCTTGTCAGGATGCGCGAAAGGCATTGCCTTCGCGCATCCCTGCCGTATAATGGTCTCATCGGACAGGCCTGCCGAAACTCTCACGAAAGGGTTTTCATGTCTATGGGAAATTCCGAACACGAAAAATTCAAATCATATCGCAGGGAATTCAAGAAGCTCAGGGCCGACGGATGCATCCTGTGCTATCCGGAATCTTCGGAAGTGAAGCCGAAGAAACTGGCCGAAATGATGGCATACGATACAGCGGCCACTTATATGAGAGATGTCTGCCGCGATGATAAAGGAGGTCTGGTCCGCATCACATTCAGCCGAATCGAACTGTAGGAGAAAACTGAAAACAGGCACTTCCGACCGGAGACAGGGAATTCTGTGCATGCGGAAGGAAGTGCTTTTTCTGAGATTCCGGAGGATGCTTTCCGGAATCTTTTTGACGTCTGCAGAAGCAGATCTTTCTGAAAAAGCAATCCCGAATCTTTTTGAAATTCTGATGACGAATAAGGTCAATGTTGCTATAATGAATGGAAACGGAGGTTTTGCATGAAAAAACAGCCCGCACCCGTGACGATCGTTCTGATTCTGGTCGCCGTTGTCGCGGCAGCCGGCGTGATTGCCTGGTTTGTACAGAGCCGGACACCATCCAAACAGCATATGGACCTGAATGCCTATTTCGGCATTACTTCCGATGATCAGGCAGCGGTCACGGCTGATTCGGAAATGAGCGGAACAGCAGGGAAAATTATCGACGGAACGGTTTATTTCCCTTATGATACGGTGGTTTCCCTCATCAATAAACGTTTCTATCAGGATACGGACGAACAGCTGATTGACGTGACGACGCCGACAGAACTGGTAACGGAATCCTATGCGGATGGAACAGGCAGCGGCGACGTCCGGATGATTGACGGGACCCTGTACCTGTCGCTTCCGTTTATCACGAAATATACGGATATGGAAAGCATTTCCTACACGGATCCGCAGAGGGTCGTGATCACGACGAAGTTTCCTTATGAGGAAGCGACGCTGACGGAAGACGCTGCCGTCCGCTATAAGGACAGCATCCGGTCGGATATCCTGGAGGACGGCACGAAGGGCGAAACAGTCCGGATCGTCAGCAGTTCGGCGGATGAGGAAAACGGAATCACGGTCAATGAAGGCTGGACGCATGTCGTGACGCAGAGCGGTCTCATCGGATACCTTGAGACAAAAAGCCTCGGCGAAGTGTCGGAAGGCGGATCGGATCATGTCAGCACGATCGGCGAATATACAAATGTCCGAAAAGACTATCCGGTCAATATGGCATTCTTCCAGGCGGACAACGCCGACATGAATGCCTACCTGAAGGATCAGCTTTCACAGACGACCGGAATCACGACGCTGGCGCCGACCTGGTTCTTCCTGAACGGCACGGGCGATGTCACTTCCATCGCGGATGCAGATTTCGTCAGTACGGCACATGCGCAGGGAATCGAGGTATGGGCGGTCATCAATGACTTCAGCGGCAGCATCAGTTCCAAGGCAGAAACTTATGCCGTGCTGAAGAGTACGTCCTCAAGGACGGCGATCATTTCAAAGATCATGGCCGAGACGGACAGCAAGGGAATCGACGGTCTCAACATCGACCTGGAAAATATTTCGGAAGAAGGGGCACCGGCCTATCTCGAGTTTATCCGGGAACTGGCCGTGGAATGCCGGAAAAGAAACATTGCCGTTTCAACGGACACTCTGGTGCCGATGGAGTATTCGTCCTATCTGGACCGGGAAGAACAGGGAGCCGTGACGGACTATGTGGTCGTCATGTGCTATGATGAACATTACAAGGGCTCGAAAGAAGCCGGTTCCGTAGCCTCGCTTTCGTATGTGAAGGACGGAATCGATAAAATGAAAAAGGAAGTGGCTCCGGAAAAGCTGATTGCCGGCATTCCGTTTTATACAAGACTCTGGCAGACAATCGACAGCGGCGAACCGGCAAGCAACATCATGGATATGACGGAAGCGGCAGCTTATGTTTCCGAACATCATATGAATGAAAGCTGGGATGAAAAAACCTCCCAGAATTATGCAGAGCTTAACGACGATGACGGGTACTGGCAGATCTGGCTGGAGGACAAGGATTCCATCGCCGCAAAAATGGAAGCGATACAGGCAGCCGGGATTGCAGGCGTGGCCGAGTGGCGTCTCGGAAATGAAACAAGCGATGTCTGGCCGGTGATTGAGAAATATCTGAGTTGAAACGGCCGGCAGGGCAGTTCGGAACAGGCGGGGAATTTCAGCACGAAGCAGCGAAAGGGGAACGGCATGTACGATTATCAGATGTTCAAGGGTTCGTTCAAGGGGTTCGATAAAGAAGAAGTCCTGACTTATATCCAGAAACAGGAGGAAGATTACAACAAGCAGATCTCCGACCTGGAAAAGGAAATCAAGAACCGTGACAAGATGATTCTCGAACTCAAGTCGCGCATTGCCCAGAAGGATGAGCAGCGGGCGCTTCTCGAGGATGAGATCGAGACGAAGTACAAAAAGTACATCGACAATTATGACAAGATCGGCGCCCTTGTTTATGAATCGCAGGTCAAGGGCGACAAGATGATCGCGGATGCAAAGGAACAGGCAGACAAGATCCTTGCCGATGCCAATGCGGAAGCAAGGACGAAAGTCGATTCCGTCCAGAGCGAAGTCGATGCAAAGCTGGCGGACGGAAAGCAGAAATATCTGGCCGTCCAGGACGTCATGAATGAAATCGTCGAGCTGATCAACCAGATGCAGCGCAAGTTCATGACTTCCTATAAGGAAATGCATGAAATCGTGCAGAACATGCCGGGCTCCCTTCAGGATATGGATGAAGCCGAATCGGCGGAAAATGAAACCGATGAGGACAGCTCCGGAAATTTCGAGACCGGCGAGCTGAATTTTGATACCAGCACGCTTCCGATCGACATCGATGATGAAGATTCGGAGGATGCGAATCCGGCAGACCGCAGCAGGCTTCGTGCGGCCGGCAGCGAAGTGCAGGAAATCAAGGCAGAATCCGCTGCAAAGGGGTCGTCCGCAACTTGAAAACGAAGATTATCCGTATCGACCCGGACCATATCGATGAACAGGCGATAGGGGAAGCGGGAGAGATCATCAAAAGAGGAGGACTGGTTGCATTTCCCACGGAGACGGTTTACGGCCTCGGAGGAGATGCGCTGAATCCGGAAGCATCAAAAAAGATCTATGCCTCGAAAGGACGGCCGTCCGACAATCCGCTGATTGTCCATATCGCGGACCTGGAACACCTTTTTCCCATTGCGGAAGAGGTGCCGGAGAAAGCGAAGCTGCTTGCCTCGAAATGGTGGCCGGGCCCGCTGACCATGATCTTCCGGAAAACGGAACTGGTGCCGTATGAAACGAGCGGCGGGCTGGATACCGTAGCCGTGCGCTTTCCGAATCATCCGGTTGCCCTGACCCTGATCCGGGCATCGGGAGGCTATATTGCAGCTCCGTCCGCCAACACTTCGGGACGTCCGAGTCCGACGACTGCCCGTCACGTGGCAGAAGACCTGGACGGCAGGATCGACATGATCCTGGACGGCGGGGAAGTGCGCATCGGACTGGAATCGACCATCGTGGATTTCACCGAGGAAGTGCCGGTGATCCTGCGGCCGGGCTACATCAACCAGGAAATGCTGAAGGAAATCCTGGGCGAGGTGCGGATGGATCCGGGCCTGCAGTCGGAAAATGAACACGTCCGTCCGAAGGCGCCGGGCATGCGCTACCGCCATTATGCCCCGAAAGCGGAGCTTACGATCGTTGAAGGAAAACGCGACGATGTCGTCAGGAAGATCAATGAGCTGACGGCACAAGCTATTTCGGAAAATAAAAAAGTCGGTGTGATTGCCGCGGAGGAAACCGCATCCCTGTATCCCCGGGGAGACATCCGGAACATCGGATCGCGTGCGGCCGACAAGGAAATCGCAAGGAACCTTTATTCAGTGCTCAGGGATTTCGACGAAGACCAGGTAGATGTCATTTTCTCGGAATCTTTTGAAACGCCGCGCATGGGGCAGGCCATCATGAACCGTCTCCTCAAGGCAGCAGGGCATAAAGTAATCACGATATGATGAGCCTGCCGGGCAGGACATCAGGAAAGAGGGAGAAATGGGTAAAGTTGTTATCATGGATCATCCGCTGATCAAGCACAAGATCGCCATCATCCGCAGAAAAGAGACAGGCTCCAAGCTTTTCCGGGAAATGATTTCGGAAATCGCCATGCTGGAATGCTTCGAGGCCACCCGTGACCTGAAGCTGCACGAAGTGCAGATCGAGACACCGATCGACAAGACGACCGTACAGCAGCTGGCAGGCAAGAAGCTGGCCATCATTCCGGTCCTGCGTGCGGGACTCGGCATGGTGCCGGGCATGCAGAGCCTGATTCCGGCTGCAAAGGTCGGACACATCGGACTTTACCGCGATCCGGCGACACTGGCACCGGTAGAGTATTACTGCAAGCTTCCGCCGGATATTGAACAGAGGGATGTCTTCGTTGTCGATCCGATGCTTGCGACGGGCGGATCAGCCTGTGCCGCTATCGGGAAGCTGAAGGAACACGGCTGCAGGCATATCCGCTTCCTCTGCATCATTGCCGCACCGGACGGACTGAAGAGACTGCAGAAGGAACATCCGGATGTCGATATCTACATCGGCGCGCTGGATGATCATCTGAATGAGAACGGCTATATTGTCCCGGGTCTCGGCGATGCCGGCGACCGTATCTTCGGAACGAAATAAACCGTTCGGAACGGAACATCAGAATCGGGGCGCACCGGGCACGGAGCCCGGCCTTGGCAGAATCGGACCGGAAGCGATCGGTCCTGAACAGGAGGATTCTATGGGAGAGAAGAGAACGGACTATCTGTCGTGGGACGAATATTTCATGGGCGTGGCATTCCTGTCGGGCCTGCGTTCGAAAGATCCGCATACGCAGGTCGGTGCCTGCATCGTCAGTGCCGACAATAAAATCCTTTCGATGGGCTACAACGGGTTTCCGAAAGGCTGTTCGGACGACGATTTCCCGTGGACGCGCGAAGGCGATGATCCGCTGCAGAACAAATATTTCTACAGCACTCACAGCGAACTGAACGCCATCCTGAACTACCGCGGCGGCAGCCTTGAAGGCTCAAAGCTTTATGTGTCCCTTTTCCCGTGCAACGAATGCGCCAAAGCCATTATCCAGGCAGGCATCCGGACGGTCATCTACGACTGCGACAAGTACGGGGACACGCCTTCCGTCATGGCTTCGAAAAAGATGTTCGATGCTGCAGGCGTACGGTATTATCAGTACACCAGAACCAACAGGGAAATCAAAATTACGGTATAGACTTCAAAATAACAGTTAGGAGAAATGATCAATCATGGCTGACGACAAGAAACTTGTAGAACAGATTACTTCGAGGGACGTCGATTTTGCCCAGTGGTATACGGACGTCGTCAAGAAGGCGGAACTGACGGGCTATACATCGGTCAAGGGCTTTATGGTCTTCAAACCGGCCGGCTATGCCATCTGGGAAAATATCCGGAACGGCCTGGACCGCCGCTTCAAGGAGACCGGCGTGGAAAATGTATACCTACCGATGTTTATTCCGGAAAGTCTTCTTGAGAAGGAGAAAGAACACGTCGAAGGCTTTGCGCCCGAAGTGGCGTGGGTTACGCAGGGAGGGCTGGTGCCGCTGCAGGAAAAAATGTGCGTGCGCCCGACTTCCGAGACGCTGTTTTGCGATCTCTATAAAAAAGACATCCAGTCCTACAGGGATCTGCCGAAGGTCTATAACCAGTGGTGCTCTGTCGTAAGATGGGAGAAGACGACCCGTCCGTTCCTCCGTTCGAGGGAATTCCTGTGGCAGGAAGGGCATACGGCCCATGCCACGATGGAAGAAGCAGAAGCACGCACGAAACAGATGCTGAATGTCTATGCAGACTTCTGCGAGGAAGTGCTGGCGATTCCGGTGCTCCGCGGCAGAAAAACCGACAAGGAAAAATTTGCGGGAGCGGAAGCCACCTATACGATTGAATCCCTGATGCATGACGGCAAGGCGCTGCAGTCCGGCACGAGCCATAACTTCGGCGACGGATTCGCAAAAGCGTTCGGCATCCAGTATCTGGATAAAGACAATACCCTGAAGTATGTCTATCAGACTTCCTGGGGCTTCACGACCCGCATGATCGGCGCCATCATCATGGTGCACGGCGATGATTCGGGACTGGTGCTTCCGCCGAAGATTGCACCGACGCAGTGCGTGATCATCCCGATCCGCCAGGATGCGCCGGGCGTCATGGACAAGGCAGGGGAAATTCAGGAAAGCCTGAAGAAGGCAGGAATTCTCGTGAAGATCGATGATTCCGACCGTTCGCCGGGCTGGAAGTTCTCGGATCAGGAAATGCGCGGATTCCCGATGCGCATCGAGATCGGTCCGAAGGACATCGAGAAAGACCAGTGCGTGCTGGTGCGCCGCGATACGCGTGAGAAATCAGTCGTCCGTCTGGAAGACGCTGTGGATGCTTCGGTGAAGCTTCTCGACACGATTCAGAAGGAACTGTTTGAACGGGCCAAAAAATTCCGCGATGAACATATCAATGAAGCAGATAATTATGAGGATTTCAAGAAGACCGTAGAAGAAAAACCGGGCTTCGTAAAAGCTTACTGGTGCGGAGACCAGGCCTGCGAGGACAAGATCAAGGAAGATACGCAGGCAACTTCGCGCTGCATGCCTCTTGAAGGCGCGGATGCACCGGAAGGTGCAAAATGCGTCTGCTGCGGAAAGCCGGCGAAGAAACTGGTTTACTGGGGAAAGGCATATTGATTTGAAGCTTAAGCTTCCCGCGAAAGTAAATTTCATCATCGACATCCTTCGGCGGCATGACTTTGAAGCCTATGCCGTCGGAGGATGCGTGCGCGATCTGATCCTGGCAAAGGAACCGGGAGACTGGGACATCACGACTTCGGCAACTCCGGAGCAGGTGAAGCAGATCTTCAGGAGAACGGTTGATACGGGCATTGAGCACGGCACCGTGACGGTTCTTCTGGAAGAGGATCATTTCGAAGTTACGACCTACCGGATTGACGGAACCTATACGGACGGCCGCCATCCGGACGGCGTCACGTTCACGCCGAATCTGAAGGAAGACCTGCGCCGCCGCGATTTTACGATCAACGCGATGGCCTATAATGAAAAGATCGGACTCGTCGACCTGTACGGCGGCATGAACGACCTGCAGAACCATGTCATCCGCTGCGTCGGCAATCCGGATGAACGCTTTGACGAGGACGCGCTCCGCATCCTGCGGGCAGTCCGTTTCGCAGCCCAGCTCGGGTTCCGGATTGATGCTCCGACCTATGAATCCATCAAGACGCACGTCAGCCGTCTGGAAATGATTTCAGCGGAAAGAATCCGCGTCGAAATCGTAAAACTCCTGATTTCAAAAAATCCGCAGATGTTCGGCGAACTGTACCGGCTCGGAATCACCTCCGTCATCATGCCGGAGTTTGACCGCTGCATGGAAACTCCGCAGAATACGCCGCATCACCTGTATTGCGTCGGGGAGCACATCCTGCGGACGCTTCCGGTCGTGCCTCAGAACGAAGTGCTTCGCCTGACGATGCTGATGCATGATTTCGGAAAGCCGGAAATGAGATTTACCGACAGCCTGGGACGGGATCATTTCAAGGGACATGCCGTTGCCGGGGCAAAAATTGCGCGGGAAGTCATGAGACGCCTGAAGTTCGACAATGAGACGACGGACAAGGTCGTGAAGCTGGTCTATTATCATGACTACCGTCCGGAGCCGGACGACGCTTCCGTCCGTCTGGCCATTTATTATATCGGCAAAGAACTTTTTCCGGACTACCTCACGGTGCAGTGGGCGGATACATCCGCGAAAAGCCCTTACCGCCAGGAAGAAAAATTCAAGCGGATCCGGGACGTCAATGAGGTGTATCTCCGCATCCTCGGACGGAATGATCCTCTCACCCTGAAGGATCTTGCCATCAACGGAAATGATCTGGTTGCCGCCGGCATCAGCGGGAAGGAAATCGGGGATATCCTGGAGGCGGCTCTTCTGATGGTTCTCCATGACCCGGCTGCAAACGATCGGGAGCTTCTGATGCAGTACGCTGCCTACAGGCACAGCCATGCTTAACATCGTCCTGCTCGAACCGGAGATTCCGAGCAACACGGGCAACATCGCCCGTACCTGCGCCGCTGCGGGAGCAAAGCTTCATCTGATTGAACCGCTTGGCTTTCATCTGGATGAACGGAACCTGAAGCGTGCCGCCATGGACTACTGGAACGACCTGAACGTCGTCCGCTGGAAAGACTATGAGGATTTTCTGGCAGGAAATCCGGATGCATCCGTTTATTATGCCACGACCAAGGGGCGTCTCAAATATACGGACGTGACCTATGAGCCGGACTGCTTCATCATGTTCGGAAAAGAAAGCGCGGGGATTCCGGAGGAGATTCTGATTCAGCATCCGATGAGCTGCGTCCGTATTCCGATGATGGAGAACGAGCGCTCGCTGAACCTGGCGAATTCCGCGGCCATTATCCTCTATGAGGCTCTCCGGCAGAATGATTTTCCGGGTATGCAGATCCGGGGCGAGCTGCATCATCTGAAATGGGAGCAGGACTGATTATCCGGCACGGAACGGGACGGATCCTCCGGCATGGAACGGGACGGATCCTCCGGCATGGAACGGGACGGATCATCTGTCGTGGAAATGGGTCTGGTCATCCGGCATGGAAAGGCAGGATTCTTTATGACGGAAATCGTCCGGATCATGGAAATCAGGCCGGCAGGGGTATATAATGATTTCAGATTGATTTTCCGGTACCGGAAAGGCGCCGAACAGAAAGAGATTGCTTATAAGGAGGAAAAACATGGACTATCTTGAAGCGTACGAATCCTGGCTGAACGATCCTTACTTCGATGAGAAGACCAAGGCGGAACTGCTTGCCATTAAGGATAATGACGGCGAAATCAAGGAACGTTTCTACATGAACCTGCAGTTCGGAACGGCAGGCCTTCGCGGAATCATCGGTGCCGGGACGAACCGGATGAATATTTACGTCGTGAGAAAGACGACGCAGGGACTGGCAAACTATATCATTTCCCAGAACGGGCAGGAAAAGGGCGTTGCCATTGCGTACGATTCCAGACACATGTCTCCGGAGTTCGCCAAGGAAGCGGCACTTACGCTTGCGGCAAACGGAATCCGGGCTTATTACTTTGAAAGCCTGCGCCCGACGCCGGAGCTGTCCTATGCGGTGAGAACGCTCGGATGCATTTCCGGAATCAACATCACGGCCAGCCACAACCCGCCGGAATACAACGGATACAAGGTTTACTGGGAGGACGGAGCCCAGATTACGCCGCCGCACGACACCGGCATCATGGATGCGGTCAGGGCCGTCGCGGAATGGAAAGACGTGAAGACGATGGACGAGAAAGAGGCTGCCGACAAAGGTCTCTTCCGGATCATCGGCGCGGAGATCGACGACAAGTATGACGCCGAGCTCAAGTCGCATGTCCTGCATCAGGAAGCAATCGATGCGGAAGGAAAGAACCTGAAGATCATTTATACGCCGCTGCACGGCACGGGAAATATCCCGGCGCGCCGCGTACTGAAAGAGCTCGGCTTCGAGCACGTCTTCGTGGTTCCGGAGCAGGAAAAACCGGACGGCGACTTCCCGACGGTCTCCTATCCGAATCCGGAGGCGACGGAAGCTTTTGCCCTCGGACTGAAATATGCCAAAGAGCAGGATGCGGATCTGGTGCTGGCGACCGATCCGGATGCGGACCGTCTCGGCGTGCGCGTGAAGGATCACGACGGAGTTTATCATACGCTGACCGGCAACATGTCCGGATCGCTGCTTGCCGACTATGAAATCGGTCAGCGGCTGGCCGTGAACGGCAGCCTGCCGGAAGACGGGAAACTGGTCAAGACCATCGTCACGACCAACATGGCAGATGCCATTGCGGACTATTATCATGTCGGCCTGATTGAGACGCTGACCGGCTTCAAGTTCATCGGACAGCAGATCCTGAAAATGGAGCAGACGGGCAGGGGCCATTATCTCTTCGGATTCGAGGAGAGCTACGGATGCCTTCCGGCCACATACGCACGCGATAAGGATGCCATCGTGGCAGTCATGATCCTGTGCGAGGCTGCGGCCTATTACAAGACGCAGGGCAAGACCCTCTGGGATGTCATGACGGAGCTGTATGAAAGATACGGGTTCTACAAGGATTCCGTGAAGTCCATCGAAATGAAAGGCATTTCCGGACTGGAGCAGATCAAGAAGGTCATGGAGAATTTCCGCGGGAACACACCGAAGGAAATCGGCGGATGCAAAGTCCTGAAGGCACGCGATTACAAGAAGGATGAGATCGTCGATCTGGAAAGCGGAGAGAAGACGGAAACCGGACTGCCGAAATCGAATGTCCTTTACTATGACCTGACAGACGGGGCATGGGTATGCATCCGTCCGTCCGGAACGGAGCCGAAGGTGAAATTCTACTTCGGGGTCAAAGGCAGGACCATGGATGATGCCAATGAGAAGGCGGAGCAGATGGCGGATGCCCTTGAGAAACTGGTAGAGGAGAATTCCTGATTTGACGAAAGAGGAAATCCTGCAGTCCGGTTTGCAGGATCTAACAAGACGCTATCTTTGATACAATGTGCTTTTCCCGAATATGTGTCCCGATGCCCGTAGAAAGCCTTATTCTGCGGGTTCTTTCGCTTTTCAGAGGGCATAAACCGGCCTGCGAAATACGGCTGATATGCTCTTGCTGTCGCTGTACTCATTCCGGCTGTGCCTCCTTTCCGAAACCCCTAACAGGCAATCCTTAAAAAGTGTGCAATCCTTAAATTGTTTAGGAAACCTTAAAAGGTTTAATCCGCCAACGCCTCTTTAAGTGTCCTGCCGTCTTCTGTCCGCCACGCTCTCATTCCGTCTGTGCTTCTGCCCGTAACTACGTTTCCGGCAGTGGATGGGCTTTTAAACATAAGGTCTTTCTGCAAAATATTATCCCTAACGCAGCCTTCTCTGGCCTTTATAATCGTTTTTCTGCCACGAAACGTCGGTGCGTCAGAAATGCTTTCTGACAAAACAGATTTCTTAAGTACAGTTGTTTGCCGAGTTTCAGTATCAAATACTGCTTTTGCATCCACACCTATCTTCGGTATTCTCAAAACAATATTTATATTCATAACCGCTCCTTCCTTTTTACGTCTGTTTTATTCGTCTTGATACTCTGCCAGAGCATCTGTATCAATTGCCTTTATTTCAAATGTCTTACGCGTGGACACGCAGAAATTATACTCAATCATCAGATTAGCAAGCCGCTCGCCATCGATAAGAATTATATGGTGGGTATTTGCATAATCCTTAGCTTTTTGTGAAAACCTCGCCGTCGTAACAAAAAGTCCGTCTCCGTGTTTCCCGGCAATCGCTCCAACAAAGCTCTGGATCTCCGGCTGGCCGACAACTCTGTCTACAGCCCATTCCTTTGCCTGCATGTAAATCAAAGAAAATCCGAGCTTATCCTCCATGATGACTCCATCGATACCATCGTCTCCAGAGGCAACCGTCGCGTGGCTACCATATGCCACAGTGCCGTAGCCCATCTTGGACAGAAGGTCAACAACGAGCTTTTCGAAGGTGTACGGCGTGATCTTTAAGACTTCACTTAACAGATCAGCAGCAAGGCTGGCATTGATCTGTTTATATGCATCTTCAAGTTGATCATCCGGCGTCAGGTCTGTAAGTTTCGGAGCGACCGGCTCCGGATTATCATCATCTGTGGCTTCTCCTACTGAGGTGAAATCTACAAATGAAGGAAAACGCTCCAGATACTTCGAATCTATCTTATCCGGATTTTCAGCTACAACTTGTTTCCCAGCATCGGTGATGACAATGGTCGCACGTGCAGGGCTCTCAAGAAGACCCGCCTTCTTCAGATAGGTTTTTGCCCATCCGACCCTGTTCTTAAAAACTGTCTGTCGTCCGCTGGGAAGCATCTCCGCAAGGTCATCCGAAGATAAATTCAACTGCTGCGCTAACACGGCAGTGACATCTTTAATTTTGTACACCTCACCGTCCTTTACTGCTACCAGCAAGGGCTTCATCAATTCATCATATTTTGGCACTGCCATAGTTAATCCTCCTCTGCGTTTACTCTTCTGTATTTACAAAGAATTCTACCGTCTCTGTCTTCGGTTTTCTCATCGTCACATAAGCCTTATAGCTGTCTGCAAACTTCTTAAAATTCTCAGCCTGCTCAAGAACCTCTTTATAAACATCATCGATGGTCACCGGCGGATATCCATACTTGTCCAGCAATATAATCAGATCCACCTGCAGATTAGCTTTAATGTCGTCCCGCGAAGACCAGTCTGTGTAGCGAGATTTGTCCTCTACAATCTTCTTGATCTCCTTAGACAGCTCGATCATCTTTTCCTGCGGGTATTCAAACTTATATTTCTTCGATACAGCCTCCAGAATGTCAAAGAAGGCTTTCTCTTCGAAATCAATACCCATACCTTCAAATGACTGCTTATCCTGCTTCAATTCCTGCAGTAACTGAGCGAGCTGTTCTGCCACATCGTCGAGCACTTCGTTTGCAAAAGCAAGATCACTACTGCGATCATTATAAGCATCGACAACGTGCTGTAATCTTTCTGAGAACTCTACGCCCTTGATCTTGTTAACTTTCTTATATTCATCAATAGCTTGCTTCAAGAGCTTCTGGAGAATCTTAACCTTGGTATTTGGGAGTTTTATCTGCTGTATCTTGGCAAGATACTCATCGCTGAACAGATCCGTTTCTATTTCCTTTCCGGTTTCAAAAAGCTCCTCAATACCATCGGACTGTATTGCTTCCTCAACCATCTGTTGCACGCGGGCATTCATCTGTTCAATATCTGGAGCCTCACCCTTTGTCAACTTGAAGAGGATCGAACGAACAGCCACATAGAAATAAATCAAATCCTTTTCTTCATCTGATATTTCTCCGCTGGATGCACACAGATTAAATGCCTGTTTCAGTCTTTTGACAGCCGCCATAAATCGGAGCTCAATTTCCTCCGTAGACTGAATAAATTCAACAGCACGGTTCAGGCAATCAAGCTGCTGCTTTGGAGTGCCCATGAAGTAGTCTGTAGGATCGAACTTATGGAACATCTGGCCGAGCACTTCGAGCTGATCTTTTACAATTGTGACGGACTGATCGATACCCTCAAACTCCTCGTTGTCAAAGTTTGTGTACTTGGAGAGAGCCGTGTTCATAGCATTTTTGATACCTACATAGTCAACAATCAATCCCTTATCTTTACCGGCATAAACACGATTGACACGAGAAATCGTCTGAATCAAGGTATGCTGCTGGATAGGCTTGTCGATGTACATCGTATCAAGGAAAGGAACATCAAAGCCTGTCAACCACATATCTACGACAATGGCAATCTTGAAGTTCGACTTTATATTCTTGAACTGTCTGTCGAGTTCCTTGCGATCATCCTTCGTGCCAAGAAGATTATAGAGTTCCGGCTCATCATCTTTGTTTCTCGTCATGACAAGGCAAACTTTAGCGATAGGCTTAAGCTCTTTTTCTTCTTTTTCTGTTAGCTGTGTTCCGTCCGGTGCAATTTTTTCTTCTCCCCATTCCGGACGAAGTTCCAGAAGGAACTTATAGAAACGATAGGCTATATTCCTATTGGCGCATACGAACATGGCTTTCCCGGCAACCGTAGCACCTTCCGCCACACGGTTCTCATAGTGTTGCACAAAGTCCTCTGCAACGGCTTTCAGTCTATCCGGATCGCCGAGAATGGCATCCAGATGTGCGACAGCCTTCTGGCTTTCTTCAATCTGATATTCATTTGCGCCCTCTGCAGCACAACGAGCGTAATAAGCCTCAATCTCCTGAACCTTGGCGCTGTCAAGCACAACCTTGGCGGCTCTGCCCTCGTACACGAGATTGACCGTAATGCCATCGCGCACGGATTCCGTCATCGTATATGCTTCAACAACATCTCCGAAAACATCAATCGTGGCATCGATAGGCGTCCCGGTAAATCCTATATAAGTGGCATTCGGAAGCGAGTCGTGCAGGTATTTAGCAAAGCCATACTTCTTCGAAACGCCATCCTTAGTGATGCGGACTTTCTGCTCCAAATTCACCTGAGAGCGATGGGCTTCATCAGAAATACAAATTATATTGCTCCGGTCAGAAAGCAATGTAATATCTTCCGAGAATTTCTGAATTGTAGTCAGGTAAACGCCACCGCTGGTTCTTCCCATCAGCTCCTCGCGCAGCTTATCGCGAGAGTCAATGCTTATGACCTTCTCATCGCCGATAAAGTTCTTTGATGCCGTAAACTGGCTTGAAAGCTGATCATCGAGGTCTGTACGGTCGGTAATCAGTACAATTGTAGGGCTATGGAAGAACTTGCTTTTCATCAGCATTCTGGTCAGGAAAAGCATAGTGTAACTCTTGCCACAACCAGTAGCACCAAAATAGGTGCCGCCCTTACCATCGCCCTCCGGGCGCATATGAGCCTTAACGTTATCAAAGAGCTTCGTGGCTGCAAAGTACTGAGGATAGCGACATACTATTTTCAGTTCTTTGTTGGACTGATCCGGGAAGTAAATAAAGTTCTTAATCACTCCCAGAAGCCTGTCTTTACGGAATAATCCCTTTACCATCGTCATCAGAGAGCTGATTCCCGCAGTATCCTTATCTTCCGAGTTAACCTTCCTCCAAGCGTAGAAGAAGTCATACGGGCTGAACAAAGAACCATACTTGCTGTTCGCGCCGTCGCTGATCACAACAAAGGCGTTATAACGGAAGAGCTCCGGAATATCCCTCTTATAGCGGACGGTCAGCTGCGTGTACGCATTCATGATCGTGGTATTCTCAGAAAGTGCCGTCTTGAATTCCAGTACTACAAGCGGCAGACCGTTCACATACACAATCGCATCCGGTATCCGGAGCTGCTCATATCCTTGGATTTCGATCTGGTTTACGATTTTGAATATGTTATTTTCCGGATGCTCATAATCCAAAAGAGAAACGAAGAAGTCCTTCTGGCTGCGGTCTTCTCTCGTAAGAATAAAGCCGTCTGTCAGATCATTCATGAAAGACTTATTTTCCTCATAGAGCGTACCCGAAAAAGAGCGAAGCCGGTGAATGATACCGTTAATCTCGCCCGGTGTAATCCCGACGGAAGCATAGCGCTCCGACAGGTAACTTCTTAAATCATCAGCCAGAAGCACTTCTGACCGTTCCCGATGGATTTTATCTCCTTCGAGATGAACATATCCTTCATCCTCAAACAATTCCATTATGGAGAGTTCAAGGGCATGTTCGTTGAACTTCATGGCTACACATCCTTTCTGTTTATAGTTTCAGCTAAATGATAATTTAGAAGAGACCATCAAGGCCATCTACTACCAAAATACAAGAGACTATGAGGGCGACAAGGTGTCTATCGTTGTCGGGGAACACTGTAAGGTCTTTACTGGGAAAAAGGACGTTAATCAAGCAATCCCCAACGGACGAAACAAGTTTTACTCTTGCAGTCCCACTCCAGCGTATTCGAATGACGCCATATATGAAGGCAAAGCAATCCTCGTTGCTGGGAATGGTTCGTTTACTGGTCGCACTATCTTTGTTGATGAGGCATTCGACCTATATCAGCGTACATATGCCCTTACGCCTCTGTCGAAAGATGATCCCGCTCTGTTTTTGATCTATGCAGGTCTGCAAAGCGATTTTCAAAATGACCTGCACACGAAACTTCACGGCTCCGCTATTCCGTATATCGTATACGGAGATCTTGCGGACTTTTCGATAGAGGTCAATCTGGAGTATGAGAAATGCTGTAAACAAATTTCTCTGCTTCTAAATGAAATACTTCGAAACAAAACAGAGATTGATGAGCTTACAGCCCTCGAAGGCGTAATCACCTCATCTATATCAAGCCGCTAAATTATCATTTATCTTCTGCTTTAACCTTATCCTTTCTGCAATAATGTTGTAGTTCTTCACGATATGAAGTTGTTCTTCAATCGGAATAACCGGAACCTCTAAGCGGCAAATATCATCCCACGTGATACCGCCACGCACACTCCCATCTGTTTTAAGCCAGCACAGCCGGTCAAACTCCGGACGTCTGAACCACATCATCAGATATTCTGGATCAAGAATTTCCGTATCAATGATCTCAAACATAAAATATGCCGGAGATACAATTGCTGGCTCTTCATCACTGTATAAAGCAACCGGGAGTCGTTCGTCTCGGCCTACATGCATCGGATTGCATGCAAAAAGGCCTTTACTCAAAAGCTTGTATTTACTTAAGTCTGTGCCGATGACATTTGCAACAGACGGCATAAAATACTTATCGATATTGATGCCAAGCACACGATCTGTTATCGACTCCGCATTCCGCGTATCGACTAATCGGATATGCTTTCCGAGCGGTTCATAATTGCTCATGTTTTCACCTCATCCTATATATTTCTTATGCGCCAGTTTCACATTGCTTTCCTTGACCATTGCGTACTGGAGCGTCGTATCTATCCTCTGATGCCCAAGCAGATGCTGCAGCTGCTCGATGGGCATTCCTTTGTCTATTGCCATTGTGGCAAGTGTCCTGCGGAACTTGTGCGGATGCACCTTCTGAATACCCAGCCTGCTTCCGATCTCCCGGAGCCGGACTTCAATGCCGCCGATACTCATCCTGCTGTGCGGAGCATTCAGCGAAACGAAGAGAGCCGGATTTTTATCCTCTCGGCCATTCAGGTAGTTCTGTAAATGCATTTTGGTACGAGCATCAAAGTAAACGATCCGTTCTTTATCGCCTTTACCCAGCACCGTGCATTCCCGCTCAGTGAAGTTCACATCTTCGCGGTTCAGCAACACCATCTCACCTATACGCATACCGGTTGATGCCAGCATATCGATAATGGCCAAGTCTCTGTCTTCTGTGCAGCTATCGCGCATCAACTCAAGCTCCTCATCTGTATAAGTCTCCTTTATCGTCTTGCCCGTTTTGACTTTATGAATGCGTCTGACGGGACTCTTTATAATGTAATCTTCATCTTCCAGCCATCCGAAAAACGTGGAGAGGATTCTGCGTATATTGTCAATTGTAACCTTGCTTGACCCATTATCCTCCTGATATTCTGCAAGGTATGTCCGAAGATCATCGGTCGTAATATGGTTTACCGCCTTTCCGATCTTCTCCACCATTTTCTCCACAGTGCTTCGATAGTAGGCCAGCGTCTTATCAGACCGTCCTTCTATACGCTTTGCGGACAGGAACAATTCAATATAATCGATCTTTTCCTCCTGTGCTTCGGTTGATACCACCACTTCGTATCCCTGAAAGCATGCTTTCAACACTTTGCGAAGCTGCGTCATCTGGCTGTTATCCAGCGTCCTGAGCATTTTCTGCTCGATTTTGGTAATCAGTTCTTCTTTCATGTCGTTTCTCCTTTTTTGTATTCAAGAGAACGACACCCAGCGGCGGTTCTATTGTTCACCCTCGCCACTGCAGAGGGTTTCAGCTAAATGATAATTTAGCGGCTTGAACTCAACGCAACATAAGCTGTGGAAGGATAAGTGCCTGTGCTGCTTTTAGTTGCTCAATTTCAAATCCGGCATTGAACATCTCTCCGTAGATTGGCTCAATCTTCTTATTAAAAGCCATCGAAATGTCTTCTGGAGGAAGTTTGATGGGTTCCTTTGTAGTAAAGGAAGTAAAGTCAAAATTTTTCAAGCCAGTGGAGCTATTCTCATAATCAAACATTCTTCCGTTTCTATAGAGATATAGCCAATACTGCAAGAAGTAATAGGCGTATTTTTCTTGAACCTGAACGACTTTACAGAAATTGGAGCAAATCAAGTTCTGAGAATGGTATTCGAGGACTTGCTTAGGCACAAGCGCAATACGTCCCGTGGCTTGTACAGGACTACCGCCAGATATTTCAACGACCATATTATTAGCGAGTACCTTTTTGGACACCAAGTTCTTAGGAAGTATATACCGTTTTGGTGCTTCTGAAATGCTACCAATGTTTAAGGCCGGAATGTCTGTTCCTCGTACACATACCACTTCCTCGGTATAATTTCCACCGGGTTCCGCTTGTCCCCAGTCGCCTCCAAAGGAATTGATGATGTATTCGTTAAAACAGCCATCCTCCCAGCTGTCTGCATTCTCAGAAAGGAAAGTCTGTTGAAATAAGGCATCAGCGATTTGCGATAAATTATCATTTATCTTCTGTTTTAATTCGATCCTTTCCGAGATTGTCCGGTAGCTCTTTACAATCTCTAATTGTTCTTCATAAGACGGAACCGGAAGCTCCACCTTGCACATCTCATCCCAATCAAGAACCTCCCTGACACTGCCGTGGGATTTATATCTTGCATACCGGTCAAATTCCGGTCGGCTAAACCAAAGCATGAGATACTCCGGAATTAGCTTGTGCGTATCTATAACTTCAAAAACCGTATATACATTGCTGACAAGGCCTTCATCATAGTCTTCCAGCAAAGCAATACCAATCTTATCACCCCGGCGCGAGGTGTCCGGGATGTAGGTAAACTGCCCGCGCTTAACGACCTTGTATTTGCTGAAGTCAGTCCCGACAGTATTAGCAATGGATGGAATAAACATTTTCTGAACCGATACTCCCAGAAGATTCTCTTCCTTACCCTCTGTGTTTCTCACATCTACCTGCCGGATGAACTCTCCAAGCTGCTTATAATTTGATCTCATAGCCCAGCTCCTTAAACACGCCCAGCAAATCCTTCTTCGATTCTTCCTCCTGCTTCAGGAGATCAGTAAGCTCCGTCTGCAGCTGGGACATTTTAGAATCAAAGTCTATATTTTCGTCACGGTTCACAAATTCAATGTACCGACTCGGAACAAGAGTGAAGCCTTTTTCTTTTACCTCGTCATAGGATGCGCTATAGCAGAACTCTGGAATATTCTGATAGTTATCTTCGTATCCTTCCTGCTGCCAAGCGTGGAATACATCGGCGACCTTCTTTCTGTCTTCCTCGGTCAGCTCGATATATTTCTTTTCATACGGGCTACCCATCTGACGGAGATCCATAAAGAGGATTTCTCTTTCACGATTCCTGTATTTCTTCAATTTGCCGTTTTGTTCTATGGTGCGTGCCTTCTTATTCTTGTTCAGAACCCAAAGCGTCACACTAATATCTGTTGTATAGAACAGGTTCCTCGGTAAGATGATAATGGCTTCAACCAGATTATTTTCAATGAGTCTCTGTCGGATAGAAAGCTCGGTGCCACTATCAGAAAGAGCTCCGTTCGCCAAGAGGAATCCGGCTGTGCCGTTCTGTGACAGCTTTGATACGATATTCAGAACCCATCCATAGTTCGCATTGCTCGTAGGCGGGACATCATAGCCTTCCCAGCGAGGATCGTCAGTCAGCTCACTTTCTGCACGCCATGCCTTCTGATTGAAGGGCGGATTGGCCATGATGAAGTCTGCCTTCAGATCTTTGTGCTGATCGTTCATAAATGTATCAGCAGCCTGCTCACCAAGATTCGCAGCAATGCCACGGATGGCAAGATTCATCTTTGCCAGCTTATATGTCGTATTTGTTAGCTCTTGTCCATAGATGGAAACGTTCTTCTTGTTTCCGGCATGTGCCTCGACAAATCGTATAGACTGTACGAACATGCCTCCAGAACCACAACAGGGATCATAGAGGATGCCCGAATAAGGCTCAAGCAGCTCTGCGATCAGATTAACGATGGACTTCGGCGTATAGAATTCTCCCTTGCCTTTACCTTCTTTCAAGGCGAACTTACTGAGAAAATACTCGTAAACTCTTCCGATGATATCCTGTTCCTTGTCGGCAGTCAGTTCGATACCGTCAATAACATCCAGCAAAGAAGCGAGCTTAGAAGTGTCCAAATTCAGTCTGGAATAATAGTTGTCCGGAAGCGCTCCCTTCAACTGCTCGTTGTTTTTCTCAATCGTATAAAGTGCAGTATCAATCAGCAAAGCAATATCATTCTGCTTAGCGTGCTGCATAATATACGACCAGCGTGTCTCCTCCGGAAGATAGAAGACGTTGTCCTGCGTATAGAACGCCTTCATGTCTACGAACTTCTCGTGCCCGTCGGCTATGATCTTTTTGCGCTGCTCCTCAAATCTGTCACTTGCATATTTCAGGAATATCAGACTGAGTACTACATGCTTATATTCTGACGGCTCTACTGAACCGCGCAGTTTATCCGCCGAGCGCCAGAGAGATTCCTCCATGCTGACGGTCTTTTTATTATCTGCCTTAGCCATTTCTTTTACCTCGCTTTTCATTCTTTGTCGGTTTCTTCTTCGGAGTCGTCACGCACAAATTCCATGATGTCGCCGACATCACAATTCAGTGCATTACAAATCTTCAGCAAGACCTCGGAATTGACATTGCCTCCGTGGCCGAGTTTCGCTATCGATGTAGCACTTATCTCAGCCATCTCGCAGAGCTCTTTTTTCTTTATACCCTTATCGATCAGCAACTTAAAAAGTTTATTGTAACTAAAACGCATAACTGCCTCCTGTGTCGTCTTCATCAGTTATTGTTCTACCTCCACATCATTCCAAGTACGTCCAAACAGTGCGCCCTCACCGGGACTCAGCTGCAGGACTTTGCTTGCTTCCATAATCTCCTGAGCTTTCTTTGTGTACGATCCTTCTTTATCCATAGCAATAAAAACTTGCTTTGATGTACCCGCATATAATTCCAAAATTTTCTCTATCGCGTCGTCCTCGATATGCTTCAGCATTACAGAGTCATGAGCAATGGCCGGTAACCTTGTAAGCGCCAACATAGCCAAATCGAACACGACTAAGCCCTTATACTGTGCGCCGGTTCCTCCGTCTCTCGGCGTGAAGAACGTGTAGTGAGATGCATCCGTAATCGTAAGAGTAGGAGCGGTCTTTCTGCCAGAATATATCGTATTGTTGATATCGACCATCTCAGAGTTTATTTCCTGCTGCATGATTGCTATCTGCTCTATGACGAGCCGGTTCAATTCAGCCTCATAAGCCTTAGCAACTTCAGAAAGCTGTGTTGTCTTTATATAGTTCTCATTAGCTGCCCGGAGCGTTTTCAACTCCTTGTCTATCGCAGCATACTGTTCAAGTACCACCTTCGAGAGATCGGTCGTCTTTGCCATCTGGGAGATGTCAGCTTCAATCTGTTTCATTTCGGCTTCGATCAGATCAAGCGCAGCCTGCATATTTTCTTCTGTCTCGGAAAACTCCTTCTTTAGGATACCGGCCAGCTGCCTATGGAACCCTTCGATGGCTTCAATCCGCTGGAGATCAACCTCCGGGAAGAAGCGAAGGAGGTCATCGTAATTACGCTTGAATCCCTTTTTCCCAAGATCTCTATCTACCCGAATTGCCCTAAGCTGGGAGAGTAGGCGCGACCGCTGCCTCTTAAAATTAGACAGCTTTCCCTGCAGAATTGAGAGCTGTTCTGCCTGCATTGAATCCAGATCCAATAGCCCGCTTGAGCTCTTTCTTGCCAGCTCCTCCGCCTGTTCAGTAAGTTCGGCGATACGAGTCTCATTCTTATCGTAATCAGACTGTTTCGTAACAAAAGGAATATACTGATACTTCTGTGCTTTCTTAAATGTCGTGTACTTATCCTTTGCCTCCGCTGTGATTTTGGACTGTGCCTCAATGCCAGAATAAAGATCGGTCAACTTCAGCAACCCTTCTATCGCAGACTTTGCCGTTTCCTGCTTTGCCTGATGCAGCGGATGTTCCTCATCAAGTGTTTCTCTTTTATATACGCGCATGGATCTGCCGATAGCATTCCTGAAGGTTAAACCAGCCAGATCCATATCATAATGAGTCTGTAAAAATGACAGGTATTGATTCAAAGAAATCAGACCGCCCTCTATCGGCTGATAATCCTTATCGCACTTCTGTACATTTTTGTAATCCACATTGGAGCGATAGAAATAATGCTTACCATCAGCAAATTCGAATGCAAAGCAAATCCTGTGATCTCCGACCTCGGTCTGTACATCGGTCAATTTCTCTACATAGTCGTCCCCACCGAAGATGAAGTCGATAATCATAAGGAATGTGGACTTGCCGATAGAGTTCGATCCGGAGGCGCTCCCCATCACAGTATTCAATCCCGGCCTAAGAGATATGCGTCCACGAGGCTTTCCATGATCTTTGAATTCATCACACATTACTTCAACCAACATAGTGCAGCATACCTCCTTCCTCGAATAGTTCAACTTTTCCCAAAGCGTAAAGGCAGTCCAGAATCTCTAAAAACTCACCAATGTCTGAAACTTTGGATTTCACCTTTTTATAAAGATCGTCCGGCCTCAAATCTTCGTTCTCCAAGCAGCTTAACACCACCGGGAACTTTGCTAATATGCTCGCCTGATAAGGCGTCACCTTACTTGGAAATTTCACGGAACACCTCACAGTTCTGTATAAAATACGCGACTACGATATGGCAAGCTCGCATATTTTTACTACCCACGCCTGATTTGTTTTTGATCCATTCGGCCAGCGCATTTACGATTTCATCTTGGGAGAGCTGACCGTTATCCAGCTTCTTATAAGCTGTTTCAACTTCAGAAGCGATAAGGTCAAAATCACCCGTCCCGTCTCTATCCATTGCGGAAAAGAGATCATCAATATAATTGTAATAGCGAAGGACGCGAGTCATCTCATCATTCTTCAGCAGATGATTTTCCGGGAGAATTTTCTGATCTAACCGCAATGCGTCCAGCGGAAGCTCCTCCAACTCGGTGTCATCAGTTATCCCCGCCAAGCCATACAGTACGCTTTGAATCTCATCTTCAAGAGCAGCGTCGTTAATATCAACGCGCAAGGAATACGCTGCCGACAAACGATCTTTCATTTCACGAAGCTGAGTATAATCTTCCGCCGTAGGCTCAATTTCATATTCCTCTGCATGGTCACGGCACAAAGCAATTCTATTAGCCGGAGCATCTACACGCTTCGGCCTCGGTATCAATGCAAACTCAGATGTGCACCCAGAAATATCGCTGGGGAATATGTTCACAACCTCATATTTCTTCACCGGTGTGTTCTTAACATATTCCACGAGTGGAGCATGGCATATTGGACACTCATAATCAGCCTCGGCAAGCAAAGGTATATCTTCACTTACCACCGGCGTATTCGATATTCTGTTTTCTCTATTTATAACGTATATCAGCAGCTGACCAAGGAACTCGGCCTCCTTCTCATCTTTGAGAAGCGTGGCCAGTTCCTTTTTCTTTTTTTCGGCGATTATCTCGTCACCATCAACAGCCTTGTCCATTGCTTCAAACATGTCATCGCTTACTACAGGATTCAGGTAAGGGAGCACCATATCAGAACAATGCTTCTTTGCTGCGTTGATCATTTTTCGAGTCGTACAGGCATTCTTTATCGCCTTCGGGACATCCACCTTGCGATTCAGGAGATCACTGATCAGTGACGGTGCCAAATGAATCGGATTACCTTTTTTGTCCACCACGCTTGGCATATCCGTAATCCAACCCAATAAAAGCTCAACGACGTCTTTATCGTCATTGGGCGGCTGCATGGCGCTTTGTAGGCATTTTGCAAATTCAGCGAAACAAAGCTCTGTCACTACGATCTCTCCTTTCTAAATTCGAAATCCACTCGAACTTGACTCGAATTCCACATTAAATACTTCTCGCCTCGTTTCCCTTAGACTTTTAGATGTAGCGAGGCCGGGAAGGCACCTGAAAATGTAGCCAAAGGCGGACACTACATATTATATCACGGAGTTTCGCAAAAATCAATATTATTTAGCGTTCGCAAAAGTAAATTTTCTGTGGCGTTGATAACTTGGCGAAAGCGACGTGATGTAACCCCGTCAAATACTGCATCGACTGATCACCGATGGCTCAACGGTAAATGACGGCACAACTGAACACAGACAGCTGCCTATTGAGCGGGAAGCTGCAGACCGGAATGGAGAAATTCTCCATGAGGACTGCGGTTAGGTTTTTATTGCCATCTGGCGGCTGCCTACGAGGTTTTCTCCATTCCATGCAAATCGAATGGAGGAAATCTCATGAAAACCAATGACAATCAGAAGACCTATTTCATCTACATCCGCAGCACCGGTGAGAAGGTACCGGTCACCAAGGCGCAACACGATTCTTTCTATAAGGAAGCAGACCGCATCCGTCACAAGGAGCAGGATCACGGACGCTGCATGTGCCCTTACCGCTTCATTTGGAAGTGCGACGGCGACTGCATCGGCTGCGAGTACCACGCTACGGGCGACACATCTTCTCTGGATCAGCCTCTTCCTGACGGCAACGGTACCCTTGGCGACTACATCCCGGATACCCGCAAGCCTATGGATGAGGTCATCGCTGACCGCATGCTGCTGGAGCAGCTCTTTGCCCGCCTGCGTGAGCTCGACCCGGAGGCCGATACCATCATTCAGCTTTGGAAGGATCACCCGGAGGGCATCTCCGACCGTGCCATCGCCAGAGAGCTCGGTCGTCCTCAGAAGACCTTTGCCGATCAAATGAAGAAGTATCGCACCGACCTTCGCAGGATCACCGGCGACAAGTAATACCCAGACCACGAACCACGACTTTCCGGTCACTGTCCCACTTCGGGATGGTGGCCGGAAAACTTTTTATAAATTTCTCCGCTCAAATCGGCAGTTCATCTCCAGTGGGAAGTGAAGGACAGAGACAAAGCCTTCAGAAAGCGAGGTGAACACGATGTACCGCAGTTATGCAGACACCGGCGGCAACGTGGCCGAGGAGATCAAGCTCCTAAATACCATCAGCCACGTATCCGCCAGATTGGCAAGGAACCTCTCTATCCTTGCCGCAAGCCAATCCGAGGAAGGAGGAAAAACAAATGTCAAAGATGGCAGAAATGGCACAGACCATCGAAGAACTCAGAAGCGCTGCTGCTTCTATTAATGCCGCAGCCGACTGGCTCTACCAGCAGTTTTCCGGCGACGAGGCGGCGGCTCCCGAAGCTCCCGCCAAGGCCAAGAAAGAAAATCCGAAGCCGGAAATCAAGCTGGAGGACGTAAGAGCCGTCCTTGCCGAGAAGTCTCGCGCCGGTCATACCACAGAGGTACGCACCCTGCTCCAGAAGTACGGTGCCGAAAAGCTCTCGGCTGTTGACCCGGCAAACTACGAAGCCCTGATGAAGGACGCGGAGGTGATCAGCAATGGCAGCTAAAGCACACGCGATCCTGTCGGCTTCAAGCTCTGACCGCTGGCTCCACTGCCCGCCGTCCGCAAGGCTCTGTGAGTCCTATGAGGACAAAGGAAGCGACTACGCTGCCGAAGGAACCGACGCCCACGCGCTTGGCGAGTACAAGCTCAAGACCGCGCTGGGACTTCCCGCAGAAGACCCGACCGAAAGCCTCAAATGGTATTCCGAGGAGATGGAGGACTGCACCAGCGGCTATGCCGAATATGTGCTGGAGCAGGTCGAAGCCGCCAAGGAAACCTGCGCTGACCCGGTCGTCCTGATCGAACAGCGTGTGGACTTTTCCCGCTGGGTAGAACAGGGCTTCGGAACCGCCGACTGCATCATCATCGCAGATGGCACGCTCCGGGTGATCGACTACAAGCACGGCCTCGGCGTTCTGGTCTCTGCAGAAGGAAATCCGCAGATGCAGTGTTACGCGCTCGGCGCTTTGGAGCTTTTCGATGACATTTACGACATCGAAAAGGTTTCCATGACCATCTACCAGCCGAGACGCCAGAATGTCAGCACATACGAGATCAGCAAGGAAGATTTGTACCGCTGGGCGGATGAAGTATTGAAGCCCACCGCAGAGCTGGCCTTTGCCGGAGACGGGAACTTCCTGTGCGGCGAGTGGTGCGGCTTCTGTAAGGCCAAGAACGAATGTCGCGCCAGAGCCGAAGCCAACCTGAAACTTGCGCAACACGACTTCAAGCTCCCGCCTCTGCTCACAGATACGGAGATTGAGGTCATTCTCGGAAAAGTGGACGAGCTGGTCAGCTGGGCATCCGACATCAAGGAATATGCTCTCCAGCAGGCACTCTCCGGGAAAGAATGGTCTGGTTTCAAGCTCGTCGAGGGCAGAGCCAACCGCAGGTACAGCAATGAGGCCGCAGTTATCGATGCGGTCGAGAAAGCGGGCTTTGACCCGTATGAGAAGAAGCTGCTCGGCATCACCGCCATGCAGAAGCTTCTCGGCAAGTCCCGCTTTGATGAACTCCTGACGGCTTATATCGAAAAGCCGCAGGGCAAACCCACTCTTGTGCCGGAGTCCGATAAGCGCCCGGCCATGAACACAGCAAAAAATGATTTTATGGAGGAAAACGACAATGAGTAAGAATGTAAAAATCAGCAATCCCATGAAGGTTATCACCGGTGTCGACACCCGCTGGAGCTACGCAAACGTCTGGGAGCCCAAGTCCGTGAACGGCGGCACACCCAAGTACAGCGTGAGCCTCATCATCCCGAAGTCCGATACCAAGACCATCGCCAAGATCAAGGACGCCATCGAAGCTGCCTACAAGGAGGGCGAGGCCAAGCTCAAGGGCAACGGCAAGTCTGTACCGGCTCTTTCCGTTCTGAAGACTCCTCTTCGTGACGGAGACGCAGAGCGCCCGGACGACGAGGCTTACAAGAACTCCTACTTCGTCAATGCCAACGCCACCTCTGCTCCCGGCATCGTGGACGCAGATCTGAACCCGATCCTGACACGCTCCGAGGTGTACTCCGGAGTGTACGGCAGAGCCAGCATCACCTTCTACGCCTTCAACAGCTCTGGCAACAAGGGTATCGCCTGCGGGCTCAACAACCTGCAGAAGATCCGTGACGGTGAGCCTCTCGGCGGCAAGGCCAGCGCAGAGTCTGACTTCGCTACCGATGACGACGAAGATTTCCTGAACTGATGGAGGTGCGACTATGAACGAAGTAATGATCTCCACAGTCCTCTGCAACATTCTCGTCGGCTGCTTCTGCGTGCTCATCCTTGTATGGGCGGCAGTCGCAGTCCAGACCCTCTTCAATGATCGCAAACGCGACAAGCGAGAGGCAGAACGTGAACAGCGTGAAAAAGAACAGGCCGCCCGCGACCTCGAATACCACGAAAAGCGCATGCAAGCCTTAGACAAATAACTGACGGCAGGCGGCTTAGGAGCGATCTTAGGCCGCCTGTTTGAATTGAGGTGATCCGATTGAAAAACATCAGTATAGATATAGAAACCTTCTCCGACATCGACCTGAATAAGTGCGGCGTTTACAAATACGCGGAGTCTCCGAACTTTGAAATTCTGCTTTTCGGTTATGCGGTCGATGGCGGCAAGGTGCAGGTCATTGACCTTGCACAGGGAGAACATATCCCGCAGGAAATCATCGATGCCCTGACAGACGATGAGGTGACAAAATGGGCTTTCAATGCGAACTTTGAACGAGTCTGCCTGTCCCGGTATCTTTCCGATCTTGGCGTGAGCCTTGATCCCTTCCATGATAACCACCCTCTCTCCACGGAGTGCGCCCGGTTTCTGAATCCGGAAGGCTGGCGCTGCTCTATGGTCTGGGCAGCCACGATGGGACTGCCGCTTTCATTAAAAGGCGTCGGTCAGGTGTTAAAGCTCGAAGATCAAAAGATGGACGAGGGCAAGGCGCTCATCAAATACTTCTCCGTGCCTTGCGCTCCTACCAAAGCCAACGGAGGCCGCACCCGGAACATGCCCTTCCATGATCCTGAAAAGTGGGAAACCTTCAAAGCATATAACAAGCGGGACGTCGAGGTCGAGATGGCGATTCAGCAGCGCCTTACGAATTTCCCGGTACCGGACTTCGTCTGGGATGAATATCGAATCGATCAGGAAATCAACGACCGTGGCGTGCGCCTTGATATGGATCTGGTGGCAAAGGCAATCGAGATGGACACCCGCTCCCGGACAGAACTGACCACGGCCATGAAGGATATTACGGAGCTCGACAATCCCAACTCCGTCCAGCAAATGAAGCAGTGGCTCTCTGACAACGGCCTCGAAACCGACAGTCTTGGAAAGAAGGTCGTGGCCGAACTCATAAAGACCGCTCCCTCTGAACTTCAGACTGTTCTGGAGCTCCGCCAGCAGCTTGCCAAATCCTCCGTCAAGAAATATCAGACGATGGAACGGGCGGTCTGCGATGATGGCCGGGCTCGCGGCATGTTCATGTTTTACGGAGCCAACCGCACCGGTCGATGGGCAGGCAGGCTGATCCAATTGCAAAACCTCCCTCAGAACCATCTGGAGGATCTGGCCGATGCCCGCGCCCTTGTTAAATCCGGAGACTTCGATGCCGTGAAGCTCCTGTACGAAGATGTGCCGGACACGCTCTCGCAGCTTATCCGGACAGCATTTATTCCGAAGGACGGCACGCAGCTTTATGTTTCGGACTTTTCTGCCATCGAAGCCCGCGTGATCGCTTGGTATGCCGGTGAGATGTGGCGGCAGAAGGTCTTTGCAGACGGCGGCGACATATACTGCGCCAGCGCGTCCCAGATGTTTCATGTCCCGGTTGAGAAGCACGGCGTCAACGGCCACCTGCGGCAAAAAGGTAAGATCGCAGAACTCGCGCTCGGCTACGGCGGCTCGGTCGGTGCATTAAAGGCGATGGGTGCTATCGAGATGGGCTTGTCCGAAGACGAGCTTCCTCCGCTGGTGGATGCTTGGCGGCAGACCAATCCGCACATCGTAAAATTCTGGTGGGATGTCGACCGGGCGGTCATGGAGGCCGTAAAGCATAAGCACACGACCTCGTCCTACGGGCTGACCTTTTCCTGCCGCTCCGGGATGCTCTTTATCACGCTGCCATCCGGCAGAAACCTCGCCTATGTAAAGCCCAAGGTCGGCACAAACAAGTTCGGCGGCGAGTGTATCACCTATGAAGGCGTCGGAGCCACGAAAAAGTGGGAACGGCTCGACTCATACGGCCCGAAATTTGTGGAAAACATCGTGCAGGCGACCAGCCGTGACATTCTCTGCTATGCCATGAAGACGCTTAGGAACTGCGAAATCGTCATGCATATCCACGACGAGCTGGTCATTGAGGCTGATCCTCACATGTCCCTTGATGTTCTCTGTGAGCAGATGGGCAGGACACCGCCGTGGGCTCGCGGCTTGCAGCTTAGGGCAGACGGGTACACCACGCCCTTCTACAAAAAAGATTAAATATCGTCCGCTCAAATCAGGCGTTCATCTCCAGTGGAAATTAGAGGTGGACGCCTTTTAAGTCTGCCCGGAAAGGAGGACTCAAGGTTTGAGTAACGATTATCGAAACAGCGAAGGCTATCCTGACCCGACTGCCGGTGAGGCGATCTGTCGGATTGCCGCCAATGAGAAGCAGTTCCTGCGTGCCTTTAGGCCTATCGTCTACATCTGCTCTCCCTATTCCGGAGATGTGGAGGGAAACGTGGCTGCGGCGAGACGCTACTGCCGCTTTGCCGTGGACAAGGGCTTCATTCCCATCGCTCCGCACCTTTTGTACCCGCAGTTCCTGAACGACGATGACCCATCGGAGCGCGAGCTCGGTCTCTTCTTCGGGAATGCGCTTATGAGCAAGTGCGCAGAGGTCTGGGTGTTCGGAAGCCGCATCTCATCCGGGATGGAAACAGAAATCAAACGTGCCAAGTGGAAAGGCTACCACTTGCGCTATTTCACAGAAGAATGTCAGGAGGTCTAACACCATGTATGAAGTAACAGAAAGACGTAGAAAACTCGAAGACGGCACCGAAATCACAACTTACACCCGTGAGGTTATCAGCTGCAACATCCTGCAGGTCGAAGCCGGTACGAACGGTTTTCAGGGAGGTGACTCCGGCCACGGCAGCCGCACCTATTTCCGCATCAAGGATCTGGCCAGCACAGATATAAATATCCGTTCTCACACCGACAGCTATGGCGGCAGCGAGTTTGAGGTTACCCTCGGCGGCGACTGTGAGCTGGAAACCATGATCCGGGCGCTGAAGTTCATCACGAAGGTGCTCGAAGATGAATCGCAGGAGGTGTACGACTGATGAAATACGCCACCGCCAATAGCCGCAAGGCTATCAAATGGAAAAACGGCGACACTTCGATGGATGCCTTAAAGGCCAGATTCCAGAACACCGTCCGCACCACGGAGACCATTGAGGAATACCGCAAGATGTCCAAAGCCCAGCAGGCAGACATCAAAGACATCGGCGGTTTCGTGGGCGGGCATCTTCGGAACGGTCGCCGTAAAAAGGGATATGTGCTTTGCCGCTCCATGCTGACTCTCGACATGGACTACGGCGAGCCGGATGTGTGGGATACCACCATCAGCAAAATCCCGTACCAGTGCCTGTGCCACTCGACGCATAAGCATACACCGGAAAATCCGAGGCTCCGTCTGGTAATCCCGCTCACCCGCGAGATCAGCGAGCCCGAATATGAGCCAGTCGCCAGAATGTTCGCCAAGGAAGTCGGCATTGATATGTTCGACGACAGCACCTATGAGGCCAACCGCCTCATGTACTGGCCTTCCACTTCCGTCAACGGCGAGTATGTATTCAAGGAAAAGGACGGCGACGCCTTAGACCCGGATGCCTACCTTGCCAAATACGATGACTGGCAGGACTCCAGCACATGGCCGGTATCCTCCCGTGAGTCCTGCGTGGAAGATCACGGTGCCAGCAAGCAGGCTGATCCTCTTGCCAAGCCGGGAATCATCGGTGCGTTCTGCCGGGCTTATCCGATCTCGGAGGTAATCCCGGAGTTCCTCTCCGATGTATATGCTCCGACCGATGACGAGAACCGCTACGACTATATCCCTGCGGACAGTCCCGCCGGTGCCGTTTCCTACGGAGATAAGTTTTTGTATTCGCATCACTCCTCAGACCCTGCCTGCAAAAAGCTCCTGAATGCTTTTGACCTTGTCCGCGTCCACCGCTTCAGCGATCTGGACAAGGATGTGCTGGATGAGTCAACCTCGTCGAAGATGCCGTCCTATAAGGCCATGATGGACTTTGCCTCCGGCTGCGACAAGGTGAAAATCCTGCTGCTTTCGGAGAAGCAGGCGCAGGCCGGTGAGGAGTTTGCCGCTACAGACGACGGCTCCGATGATGACTGGAAAGCCAAGCTCCAATATCAGTCCCGCAGCACCGTCCTTCAGAACAGCGTCTGGAACGAGATGCTGATCTTGAATAACGATCCGGATTGTCAGGGCTTTGCCTATAACGAGATGGCCAACCGCATACAGGTGATCGGCGATGTTCCTTGGGATCGTCCCGCTGACAATAAGTTCTGGCGCGATGCCGATACGGCGCAGCTGAAAGCCCTGATCGACATCCGCTATGTCTGCTTCTCTGACAGAAACCACAATGTCAGCTTTACGAAAGTGGCAGACGACCGCCGGTTCCATCCCGTGAGGAACTACTTAAACGACCTGCCGAAATGGGATCAGGTGCCTCGCGTGGACGAGCTCTTTATCCGCTGCCTGCAGGCAGATGACACGAAGTATGTCCGGGCAGTCACCAGAAAAACCTTAGTGGCCGCCGTGACCCGCATCTACCATCCCGGCACCAAGTTCGATACCGTTCCCGTCCTTGACGGCGCACAGGGTATCGGCAAGAGCACCATGTGGAAGTCTCTTGCCGGTGATGAATATTTCTCCGACGCCCTTTCGCTTACTGACATGGACGACAAGTCCGGTGCGGAAAAGCTGCAGGGCTTCTGGATCATTGAAATCGGCGAACTGGCCGGAATGAAAAAGGCCGACATCGAGAAGGTCAAGTCCTTCCTCTCCACTTCAGATGATAAGTACCGTCCCAGCTACGGCAAGGTGGTCGAAAGTCATCCGAGGCAGTGTGTTGTGGTCGCTACGGTCAACGGCGAGCATGGATACCTCCGTGATATCACCGGAAACCGGCGCTTCTGGATTGTGAAATGTCGCCAGACGGAAAATGCCGTGCGCTGGAAAATCACGCCCGAAGAACGTGACCAGATATGGGCGGAGGCCAAGTATTACTACGAGCAAGGCGAAAAGCTGTATCTCGAAGGTGACCTTCTTGCGGAAGCTGAAGAAGCCCAGAGAAGCGCTATGGAAACAGACGAGCGCCAAGGCCTCGTGGAACAGTACCTGTCAAAGCTCCTGCCGGAAAACTGGTCTGAGATGGATCTCTACCAGCGTCGGAATTTCCTTGACGGTGATGACATCACATCTGATTCCGGCACCGTGGAACGCACCGAGGTCAGCAATGCGGAAATCTGGTGTGAATGCTTCGGAAGGAATATCGCTGACTTAAAGCCCACCGACTCTTATGCCATCGCGGCACTTATGACACAGGTGGACGGCTGGAAGCGTACCAATCGCAGGGCTTCCCAGCCTCTTTACGGACGTCAGCGATTGTACGAACGCACAACATAGGTGGACAACCTCGTGGACAAGGACAACTTTTTCCCTTTATTTAATCCGGCAAAACAGAAAAAGGAGGCCACACAGGCACCTGCGCACACCCGCGTAGATAAATATAGGAAAAAGCTGTCCGCTTGTTCCACCTTGTCCACTCAAAGGAGATGAATGGAAATGAAAATAGATGAAAAGACAATTGAGAAAAAGCTGATAAATGCAGTGAAATCAATGGGAGGCATCGCGCCCAAGTTCGTCTCTCCGGGCTTTGACGGGATGCCGGACAGGCTTGTCCTTCTTCCGGGAGGTGTTATGGCTTTTGCGGAGCTAAAGGCTCCGGGAAAGAAACCGCGCCCGCTCCAGCTGGCAAGACACCGACTTCTTCGGGAGCTGGGATTCAAGGTTTACGTCATTGACGATATCTCACAGATTGGAGGGATGCTTGATGAACTTCACGCCACATGATTATCAGGACTATGCCATCCGCTACATCGAAAAGCATCCCGTGGCCGCTGTCCTTTTAGATATGGGACTTGGCAAAACGGTGATCTCCCTGACTGCTGTATATGATCTCTTGTTTGACAGCTTCGAGGTACGGCGCGTTCTGGTGGTCGCTCCCTTACGAGTCGCCCGTGATACTTGGCCTTCGGAAATCCAGAAATGGAGTCACCTTGCGGGTCTAACCTTTTCGGTCGCAGTCGGGACTGCCAAGGAGCGAAAAGCAGCACTTATGCAGCAAGCGGACATCACGATCATCAACCGCGAAAACCTGCAGTGGCTCATTGACGAGTCCGGCTTTCCCTTTGACTACGATATGGTGATTATCGACGAGCTATCGTCCTTCAAAAACCACAAGTCAAAGCGCTTCAAGTCTCTGATGAAGGTTAGACCCAGACTCCATCGCATTATCGGCCTCACCGGCACACCTTCCTCCAACGGTCTCATGGATCTGTGGGCAGAGTTCAAAGTGCTGGATATGGGTGAGCGCCTCGGACGCTTCATCACACAATACCGGACAAATTACTTCATGCCGGACAAGCGAAACGGCGAGATCATCTACTCCTACAAGCCGCTGCTCTATGCGGAGGACGCGATTTACCGGAAAATCTCGGATATCACGATTTCCATGAAATCGACCGACCACTTAAAGATGCCGGAGCTGGTATCCACGGCCTATGAGGTGCAGCTTTCGGAATCGGAGCGTGACCGCTACGAGGATTTGAAGCAGGAGTTCATCCTGCAGCTCCCAGACGGCGAAGTCACCGCTGCCAATGCAGCATCCCTCACCGGGAAGCTCTCCCAGCTGGCCAATGGTGCGATTTATGCGGATACCGGAGAAATCATCGAGTTTCACGACAGAAAGCTGGACGCTTTGGAGGATATTATCGAGGCCGCCAATGAAAAACCGCTCCTTGTAGCCTACTGGTTCCGGCACGACTTATCCCGCATAAAGAACCGCTTCAATGTTCGGGAGATCAAGACAAGCCGCGATATCGCTGACTGGAATGCGGGAAAGATTCCTGTAGCAGTCATACATCCGGCCTCTGCCGGTCATGGCCTAAACCTTCAGGCCGGAGGCTCCACCCTTGTATGGTTCGGGCTCACATGGTCGCTGGAACTCTACCAGCAGACCAACGCCCGCCTCTGGAGGCAAGGCCAAGAGTCCCATACCGTGGTGATCCAGCACATCATCACAAAGGGCACCATTGATGAGCGGATCATGCGGGCACTCACCAAGAAAGAACTGACACAGTCGGCACTGATCGACGCGGTCAAAGCCGAGGTGGTGTGATGAGCGATCCTTATGAAAATCTCGCAAACGCAATCGTGCTGCAGGCCGTGAAGGATTACCGCAACGCCCTGAAGCGCCTGAAAAAGAAGTCCGGCAACAAGGCCGCGATGGCAGACGCGCTGGAATGCGAGCGCTTCTTCCGCTCCGGCTGGTACAAGACCCTAACGAGCGTGGACGGCGAGTACCTAATCACAAAACTACGAGAGGAGGCTAAGCCTAAATGACAGTAAAAGAATATCTCCATCAGGCCTACCGCCTTGATCAGAGAATCAAGTCCGATACGATGGAAGCCCAGAACCTTCGTGAGATGGCGGGCAGCGTGTCGGCTATCCAATATGATAAAGACCGGGTGCAGACTTCAAGGAACACCGAGGCTCCCTTTGCCCGGACGCTTGAAAAGCTCTGGGACTTGGAACAAAGAATTGCACGGGAGCTTGAGATGCTTTCCGACCTGAAAAAGCAGATCCGGGAAGTGATCGAGGCAGTTCCGGACACCGACGAGCGCATGGTTTTGAAGTACCGTTACATCCACAACTATACATGGGAGCAGATCGGCACCGAGCTTTGTGCAGATGCCCGCACCATCCGGCGCTGGCACGGAAACGCACTGCTGCATGCATCTCTCCCTGAAAATCCTATCGAAATATGAAATGCGCCCGAAATGTCCATATTTGTCCTAAGATGCCCACCTGCCACTTATGATAGTATATAATCAGCGAAACAGAATAAAGAAACGGCTGCACGCGCAGCCACCAAGCCTTGTGGGATTATCCTGCAGGGCTTTTTCTTTGCCCGAAAGGAGGCGCGGCTTATGCCAAGGAAACCAAAACGACCGTGCCGCTTTCCCGGCTGCCCGAACCTGACCGACGGTGCTTACTGCGAGGAGCACGCCAAGGTGATGGAACAACACTACGAGAAGTTCCAGCGCGGCTACTCTCCCGGCAAACGCTACGGCAGAGCTTGGAAACGAATCCGTGACAGGTATGTCCACAAGCACCCGCTCTGTGAGCAGTGCTTAAAGGCCGGACGCTACGTCTCGGTCGAGGAAGTCCACCACATCATTCCTCTTGCTGACGGAGGAACGAACGAGGAGTCCAATCTCATGAGCCTTTGTCGTTCGTGCCACGAGAAGATTCACCACGAGCGCGGCGACCGGTAGGGTGAAGTGTACCCCGCATTTCGGACAAAAAAATCAAACTTGAAATCCAGAAGCAAAATCCGTGGTATAATGATCCTGCTTTACTGACAGACAGGATAGGGCAACGCTGGAGAGCGACCCGAGCGGTCTGTCAGGTTTGCAGGGAAGGCGGAGCTTCGGCTTCGTCTTTTTCTTTGCCTTCCCCGGAAACAAAAGCGGTAAACTCCGGGGGCTTGGGGGCAGCGCCCCCAAATGTAGGAAGCGGATATACACCGGTCGTAACGAATTTGTAGTATTCACATGGAGACAGCTTTGCCAGACTCCACTGGTATCTGTCATTGTTATAGTAGTCGATCCACGCATAAACCCGTTCGGCAATGACTGCATGGCCGTATGACCCGACAGCGGGAAGTTCGTCCTTCATATGCCCAAACAAGCTTTCCTGCGGAGCGTTGTCCCAACAGTTTCCTCGTCTCGACATGGACTGACGAAGGTTGTAATCATTCAGGATCGTAACGAACTTGGAGCTTGTATATTGACATCCCTGATCGGAATGGATGAGGGCATCTGTCTTCAGCTCGGAGCCGTGCTTTTCCATCAATTGATTTACGGCTTCCAAAACGAAATCCGTATCGCAGGAGCTGCTGCAGGAGCACGCCAGAACCTCTTTGGTGAAAGCATCCATGATGACACAGACATAGGAAAAGTAGTAGGCACGTTCGCTGCTTTCACGATGCGCAGGTCTTGGAATATATGTAATATCCGTCAAAAGAACCGTGCGCGGCCCGAATGCTCTGAACTGTCTGTTGAGAATGTTCGGAGCCGTCCTGTTTTCCTGCAATCGCTTGCCTTGCTTGCGGTATGGATTGACCTTCCGTACAGGACACACCAGATGGTATTTCTTCATCAATCTGCGGATCTTCTTGGTGTTCATCAGCACCGGAGGATCCTGATGCAATAGCCTCATGTGTATTCCTCGTGCACCCTTAGAATACCCACGGAAGTTATATGCGGCAACAATCAGGTCAAAATCCGCCTGATCAGCCTTCTCCGCATCAGATCGTTCAGACTGGTGGTTTCTCCAATAGTAGAAGCCGGAACGGGATACACCGGCGATCTGGCACAGATAGGAAATGTTCAGAAGATTGTCATCCCGGCTGATCGTTTCGTTGATGATGCGGTAGCGGATTTCGGGAGAACCATTCATGTACATGGCTATTTTCCCTTCTTCTCCGCTAAAATAATTTTTTTTAGAAATTCCAGCTCCTGTGACATATATGCGACCTTTGTAGCAAGGTGGTTAATTTCCGACTCACTCATGAGCGGCGGATGTCCCTTGTTTGCCCTGCGCGGTGGTGTCGGCATCGGAGGCAAGTCCTCGTTGTCATCGGGATATGGATCATTTCCCTCGGTAAACTCAAGCCCGCGACCTTTGGCCTGCCGTAGAATCTTAAAAAAGCCGAGGATGCGAGGACGCCCCAAGGTTTCTGGATTCAGCCCGGCATCCGAGAATATCTCAATCGGATCGGCCCCGTCGCAGTACCGCTGCCATGCAGCATCCTTAAAAGCTTTTGTGTAGGACACCGTTTTGCTGGACACATACGCTACGTGCGGAGAGTCCGTCAGCTCCTTAAGCTGTTCTGCCGTAAATGCGGCGTGTTCAAAGGAACCGTCAGGATTCTTCTTTTTGCGTCCGGCACCCGGTCTGGCACCACCATGATTGTTGCTGTTTGCCATTGATCTTCCTCCTTTTTTGCAGAGGGAAATAATTCAAGTACAGATATTATACCATAACTGTCCGAAGCTGTGACCACAGACTTTGCTATCTGTCCGAATATTTGATTTCTCACTCTGCTATCTGTGTGATATTTTTGATTTCACACTTCTAGATTTCAATCAAGCACTGTCCAATTTTTGGGGTACAGATCAAGGGCGGGTGAAATCTCTACGACCTGTTTTCCCGGAAAACGGCGCGGGGTCTTTTACACAAAAATTGCAATTCAAACAGGGTATTAAACCCTGCACCACAGAAATGGAAGTGATCGACATGGCGAAAGACGGAACCTATCGCGGCGGGCGGCGTGTCAAAGCTGGCTCCAAGCCGGACGCCCTCG